>WBZL01000652.1_pt1 | contig 38697 bp, 28 predicted proteins | sample 5204291 | NCBI WGS metagenome assembly WBZL01 (sample SAMN12344345, study PRJNA552823) | activated sludge metagenome | biome: Activated sludge suspended growth; feature: Nitrification reactor; material: Wastewater; isolation source: activated sludge from nitrification reactor of wastewater... | reverse complement strand
ACCTGGACTACGATGAGGCCGCCCAGTTGCTGAACGTACCCGGGCAGCCGTACATGCTGCCGGCCATGATGGAAACCTACCTTCGGGATGAGGAGGACAAGGAAGGACCGTACAAGGCCCTTCGCCTGCTCAACACGATGGATGAAAAATCCTTTCCGCCCAAAGGAGTAGACATCGGTGCGGATATGGAATACGTACTCGAAGAAATTGCCAGAACCTTAAAAAAAGGTTCCCCGGGGGGCTGGAAGAATAAGCTCGCCGAATTTGCCGGAAAGGAATTGGCGATAGTCAATGCCGACCTTAGAAATCTGGTGGAGGGCGTTTTTGACCATTTGGAGTTGGAGGCGCCCTCACCCGGGCCCGGAGCGGAAGATAAGGTTGAAAAGTTGGAGTTGGAGCCTGTTTCTGCGGCGGTTGAGCCTCCGCAGCGCCTAACCAGCTCGGTGCCTTTAATAGAAGAAGACAAACTGGAAGAGGCCGCACTTCTATCCTTAGAGGAAGAATTATCGGAGCAAATTATAAATGAATGGGTAAACTCAGCGGTTAATGACGCCGGAAAACTGAATGTATTGGTTTTTTCTATCATCGAAGGCCTGAAAAAGAACGATGAAATTACCGCCATCAATATGAAACCCCTTTTAATGAAGCTCAAAGCCAGGAGAATAGATATGGAAGCAATTTTCCGAAATTTCGGCGTACTTATCACATTGACCCCATATACCGTAGATGCTCCGTTTATGAGAAAATTTGTAGAGAGAAGGACCGCTCAAATCGAAGATTTCATCCGGGCGGGCAGTCGGCTAAATACTCTTTTTGAATCCAATCCGATTAAAATTCATACCACTAATAAAAGTTTGGCCCGTAAGATTTTTGACTTTGCCAATGAAAAATCAGCTGAAATCAACTTAAACTAGTACCATGAACTCAGGAAATACCAATGTTAATCCAGAATTAACAGCCGAATCCATTGGAGAACGCGACAGTGACGGATTGGATTTTTTTGAGGATGTAGCTGAGGGTTATTTTATTCAGGAACTTGAAGAAAGGAATAAACCAAAATTGAATTATTATTTCGATTCTTTTGACGTAATCAATCTGATTCAAGGAGGGTGGGCATATGATTCCGGGTTCAAATTTGACCGGGCAGCCATCAGGCGGGATCGCGGAAAATTATCTGTCTATGCATTGGCTTTTGATGGTTTTTTTGAGACGATAAGGATGCTCCCACCGCATCAAATGGAATTTGAAACCAAACTTGATCAATCTGATACTTTTTTCAAATCACCCACCCGGGAGCAGTACTCCAACCTGGTCACTGAAGTGCTTTATGCCCAGGAACTGGATTCCCGCAATGTACCTAATAATCTTAATGAGTCAAATATTGACAATTATATCAATGAATTAATTAAAAAGGGAGGCCACCTCTACAGAGCAAATTATCTGCTCCGGGAAAAGGTTTGGGCGAACCGGTTAAAATATTTAATCAATAAAAAAATTCTGGGCTTCGTAGAATATGGACAAGAGTTGGACGACATTAAAAACCCGAAGTTGTTAGAAACCATCTGGAATGCTTTTGATAAAGTCCGCCCCGATCGATCCAACAATAATTTCTATGATGCCCTTGCCTTGTATTATCTCCAGAATTTACTGGAAAACCACCTTAAGGACCCCAGGCTTCCCTTACCGGTCTTCTTCGCGAGTTCCAGTAAAGTAAAAGAAGCCATCAATATCGTTCGCCAGGGTTACCCTCAATTATTTGCCTATTGGAATGAGAAAAATGAAAAATGGATCCCGATTGTTCGCGATTCCTTGTTTTTTGTTTTAGAAGCTGTATTTACAGTTGGAGATAAAACCGAATCCTTTTTCAAATCTCTTGAAAAAAAACAGGAAGAGATCAAGGCGTTAGTGCGCGGAGAATTCAACTCCTTCCGGGGCGACAAAGACCTGATCAAAAATTTAGAGCAGTCCAGAAAAGAATTTGAGGAGGCAATTACTGAAATAATCAACGTGAAATTTGTCCAGGAGATCTGGTTGGAAAATAAAGCTTACGAATCATTAGTAATTGAATTAAAAGAGGTTTATAATTTTCATGATAAGGAACTACCCCTCATTACAGATAGCATTAAAAAAGAACTGGACAAGACCCTGGATCAAGCGAATTTAAACCTCCAGAACTCAATTAAAATAAGCGCTATAATAGAAGGCTTCAAAGATATCATTTACCAGTCCAAAACTATTTTTGATCAGAAAAAGGGCATCAAGTCGGATATCTTCCGGGATTTTGCATTAATGAAGTTCGGCCTGGATTCCCGAAGGCTGCCAGGGTTACAAAAAATCCTCAATGTCCTGGTTGATTTTGCAGATGATGATGATTCCCGGCTCCCGCCTGCCGTTTACGATTTGATGACCTCCTTAAGTTACCGACCGGACAACCCTGAAAAGGCCAGACGTTTTCTTTTAGCCCTCACCGTTGCCTGGATACTTGGAAAAAATCACCTTATCGAGAAACTTGGCGCTGAATACGAAGAAACCTCCATCGCTCAAAGGTATGATCTGGCGTTGATCTACGCAGCAGCTTTAATAGAAGCCAAAAAAGGCAGAAGAGACAGTATTGACCGGGTCAAAAAGATCATACGGTGTGTCCTTTCCAAAGAATCCAAAAATTACAAGGTCTGGATTGGCGTGGGTTACCTGTACTTCCGTTTGTGGATCAGTAAAACCCACCTGAAGCCTGATCTGCCGGAAATGCACCTGCAAGCCTGGGAAAACCAGACTAAAAGCAAGGAGTATCAATTATTTTTCCAGGATGGCGCCCTAAAATATGCAAAAAAATCATATAAATACCTGGAAGCCAACAGGCTTGACGATGACATAAACAAGGAGAACCTCCGGTTTCAAAGTTATTTATACGCACTGAACAATGTAATCTACTACACAACCAAGTGCAGCAACAGCAAAGAATTTGAAAAGCTCCAGCCTTTGGTTGAAGAACTGCAAAACTATGAGAGCTTTACGGAATGGCAAGGCAGGTCTTACGATACATTGGGCTGGTACTACCTCCGTCTATATTTGCTTTCCACGGATAAAAGCCTGAAAAAGGACTATCTCAAATTAGCCGAGGGTTATTATGAAGCGACTGAAAAGCACTTTTCCTCACCCAGGGATTTCCTGACTTTCAAACAACTCAAGCTGGCAATAATCCGGGCCAAGGAATCAAAAACTGCTGAGGAAGAAGAATAAGATACGCTATCCGGAACTGTTCTGTTGAACAACACAATCTTTACCCATAAATACCAATGAGTTGATAAGTGACGATTGTTGATTTTCGATCCGGGACATCTGTGGCCGTTCATCTTTTTACGCGCGCTTCCATCAACAATCAGCTATCATGTAATCAACAATCGTCAATCAATCCAACGTTTAGCCTAATTCCGCTCCCCCACAATCAACGTATGGATCAAAGAATTATAAGACAACAACAACTGCGCTTCATACCCGGTCATCTCCACCGGGCCCAATAACTCGTAGGTGTATTGCTCTCCCGTCTTGTCGTTCCGAAGGATAAACCGTTTGTCATTGATGTCTTCCACGGTGCCGGTGAAGTAAAAGGTCCCGCTGGTGTCGTATTTGTCCTGGAAGCGGAGGCTTTTGCCGTCGACGGAATAGAGGACCAGGTAGGTGTCGTTCTTGCTGTCTACGACGAAGGCCTTGCCGTAATCCATGAACTTGATGGTCTCTTTTGACGCCCGGCAGCGCCACGAGCCGCCGATATGGTTGAGCAGGGTCAGATCGGCCCGGGAAGGTTCGCCGAAAATGGGGGTGTATTCCGGGGTAGCGGGCTCGTTATAGACGGCCGTTTCGCTGTAATCGTTTCCTGCTGTTTCATACCCGCCGTTGCCGGCCATTTGGTCGCCGGTCAGCCGGCAGGTGTAGTGCCAGGTATCGCCCGTCCGGGGGAAATACAGCGAAAAACTTCTATTTTGCAGGTAATTCCGGACCTTATACTGCAGGGTTTCGCCGTTTTCAAAAACCAGGGTCAGCGACCGGCCGTTGAGCGAGTAAGCGCCCGCCGCGTCTGCTGTTCCGCGACCGGTTTCCCAGCGGATCGTGAAGCTTTCATCGGGGTTGAATTGCAGGGTTTCCGTATCGCCGTCGTGTTCGGTCACCCAAACACCAGTAATTTCAACGGCCGGTTGCGAACAGCCCAGCATAGGCACAAATGCGATCAACATCGGGAAAATGCTCTTTTTCATGATTTCCATTTTTGGTTTGGTGAATTCCGCCGGTTCTCCGGGGATGTCGCAAAGGTGGGTCCGGGCCGGTTCAGGCGTTTTCGATTTTGTAGCGGGATGTTTAAAATTTGTGGAATTTCAAGGCCGGCACATTTTTTAAAATTTTGGCGACAAAGGTTAAAGCCGGCGTTGACCCGGATTCGGATCTTTGTGTTAAGACGAGTTGTAAGTTGTAAGTCGTAAGTTGTAAGTTGTAAGTGGTAAGTCGTAAGTCGTAAGTCGTAAGTTGTAAGTCGTAAGTTGTAAGTGGTAAGTTGTAAGTCGTAAGTGGCCTTGATGGGGACTTATGGAGATTGTTCAAAACAGTGTTTTCACGCAAAGACGCAAAGACGCAAAGACGCAAAGATCTGATTTTTAGCAAGCTGCGCATGCTAAAAATCCGGTTGACACAAAATTCTGAACGGTCCCGACTTATGACTTACGACTTACAACTAATAAACTCAATACCTTTACCATGATGAAAAACAAGAGCTTTTCCTTTGCTATTCTGATCGCAATTGCCGGTTTGGCGCTCGCTGTAACCGGTTGCCAGGTCGGCGTCAACAAAGACCTGACCACGGGGTTGTCCTATGCCTATAAGGGCTTGGGCGCCGAAGAGGTTTTTCTTTCCAAGGACAATCAGGTTTTCAAAAGCACCGACTTCCAGCTAGGCAGCCGCATCGTGATGCATTTCTCGGGGGTCAGCGGCTTCAAGGCGGTTGAGGGCAAGGTTTACCCGGGCATGTCCATCCGCGTGACCGACAGCGCCGGAGCCGCCGTGATCAATGCGCCGGACCTGTTCACCCAATACGACGCTGAAGGCCTCGACCCCGAAGTGGCCGCCGAGTTGTCGGGCAACATCACCATCGGCACCCCCATGGTCAACGGCGGCGAATACCTGTGGGAAGTGAAGGTCTGGGACAAGAAAGGGGACGGGACGATCAATGCGTCGATGAACTTTACGGCGGTGGAGTGATCTGCCGCCTTCGTCAAGCTGATGGCGTAGCTATGGCTGCCGGAGTGATTTGTTGTTGATTTGCCGCCTTCGCCGAGGCTCCGGCCGTTGGAGGTTGATTTGGTGATTTGGTGATCTGGCCTGCCAGGCGGCCTGCAGGCAGGCTCAGTTCCTCGAATCCTCAGTTCCTCAATTCCTCGATTGATTCGATTGTTCCGATTGTTCCGATTGTTCCGATTGTTCCGATTGTTCGATTGTTCGATTGATCCGATTGGGGCGTCCGTCGATTGGTTTTGCTTTCAGTTCCTCGATTCCTCGATTACTCAGTTCTTCAATAAATGATTGATTCGATTGTTCCGATTGTTCGATTGATTCGATTTGGGGCGTCCGTCGATTGGTTTTGCTTTCAGTTCCTCGATTACTCGATTACTCAGTTCTTCAATAAATGATTGATTCGATTGTTCCGATTGTTCGATTGATTCGATTGAGGCGTCCGTCAGTCGGTCAGTCTAATCCAATCATTCGGATTAATCGACTTAATCGGTCCAATTTTTCGATTCCTCAGTTCCTCAATTCCTCAATTCCTCACCCCTCCCATCCTGGCGGCAAATTCCCGGATGATCGCCAATGTGGAGGCATCTGTATCGTAAACCGAATACCAGCCCTGGGCTTCGTGGGGCGGATCGCCGATCAGGTCGTCGCCGGGTTGCCAGAAGCCCTTGGGTATGCGCGGCCGGCCCTTTCCGCCCCATGCCCAGAAATTGCACCCGGATATCTTCCTGCCTGAGGCGGCCAGTTCATGCACCGTACTGAACATTTCGCGGTAATACCGGTCGCGCCAGGCGGTTGGGGATAGAGGGTCGTGATCGTCGGCGTCGCGGGCGATGCCGAATTCCTCCAGGACCAGCGGCTTATCCAGTTTTTCGGCCCATTTGAGGTGTTTTTCCAGATAATCTTTGGCTTTTTCCAGGGCATGATCGTAGGATTCTTCCGGTTTGAGGGGGTCATACCACTGCCAGTTCTGGATCCAGATGTGGACGGTGGTATAATCGATATCTTTCGGGCGGTGGTCCCGTTTGAAGTGGTTGCCGGTCGGAAAATTGGTATTGCCTTCGCTGCCGATGGTCACCAGGTGGTTGGGATCAAGGGATTTGATGAGACCTGCGGCATGCCGGACCCATCGGCGGTAAGCCCCTGCGCGCAGGATGCCTCTCGGTTCGTTGGCCAGTTCCCAGGCCATGATGACGGGATCTTCCCGGTACGGCATCCCTGTGACGGAATTCGTCCGTCCGATCAGTTTCCGCACCAGGTTGTCGTACAATTCCATGGCGGCCTTGTCTTTGTAGAACCGGGAGGACCAGGTGGAAAAGCCCATCCAGTTGCCGCCCTCCGCTGGCGGCGGATAGGGAACGGCTTTCCCTTCCGACCACGCGACATACTGCGCAAAGCCGCCGGACCACTGCCAGAAATTGCTGAGGCAAAGGACGGCCTTCATATCCCGCCGGGCCATTTCCGTCAGCAGGAAATCCAGGCCTTGCAACAAGGATTCGTCGTACACGCCGGGTTCCGGTTGCAGCGCCGGCGATACGCGCCAGGGTTCGGTATCCGGCCCTTCGGTAGCGGCCATGATGCGCAGGTTGGCGACCCCCAGGGAGTGGAGTTCGTCCAGCTCGGCTAACAGCCGTTGCCGGCCCATCTCCGAAGCGCCGAGGTTGAAACCGTACCAGAAATTGGTCCCCAGGAAATAGTAAGGTTGGTCGTTAAGATAGAGTCGACCGTCTCGGACACTGATGAATTGTTGGGCCATAAGGCGGTGGTTGAACCCCGGAAAGAGGAGGAAAATGCAGAAAATCAGGTATGCGGCCACTTGGCCGGGCCGCAAATCTATTGGTTCATGAAGTTCCATTCGCATCCGCTGCCCATATGCGGGCAGGCGCTCAAATATAGCAAAGTTTTTAGCCTTTACAATCGGGGACCGGTTAGCAAAAACAAAATCCTTGCGTAACTTGCACCACGCCCTTCAAGCAGAACAACCAATAATTGATGACTCAAAAACCTGATTAACATGACCACACGACGCCAATTCATCCGGACCACCGCCGCTGGGGCCGCCGTTCTTGCAGCCGGTACCGCAGCATTTCCCAACCTGATCATCCCAAAGAAAAAGGACCGCCTGGGCGTGGCCCTCATCGGACTGGGCTATTACAGCCGCGACCTGCTGGCGCCCGCTCTTCAGGTGACCAAAAAATGCTACCTGGCGGGGATCGTCACCGGATCGCCGGAAAAGGCTAAACAATGGCAGGAAAAACACGGGATTCCGGATAAGAACGTATACAATTACGATAATTTCGACAGCATCGCCGACAATCCGGATATCGATGTGGTGTATGTTGTGTTGCCCAATAACCTGCACAAGGAATTCACGCTCCGTGGAGCCAGGGCCGGCAAGCACGTCTGGTGCGAAAAACCGATGGCCATGAACGCCGCCGAATGCAGGGATATGATCAAGGGTTGCAGGGACAACAAGGTCAAATTGTCCATCGGCTACCGGATGCAGCACGAGCCCAATACCCAGGAGATCATCCGGTACGGCAAGGAAAAAACGCTGGGTGCGGTCCGCCTGGTAACGGCTTCCGCCGGTTTTCGGGATTCGCGCACCGACCATTGGCGGCTCAAAAAAGCAATGGGCGGCGGAGCCATGTTCGACATGGGCGTTTATTCGCTCAATGCCGCCCGGTATGCCACAAGTGAGGAGCCCATCGGTGTGACGGCCCAGCAATTCACTACCCGGCCCGAACTGTACTCGGAGGTGGATGAGACGATGCTCTTCCAGCTCGAATTTCCCGGCGGGGCGCTCGCCAATTGCTCCACCAGCTTCGGCATGGGGATGAATACGCTCCATACCGTCTGCGAAAAAGGCTGGTACCGGCTGGATCCTTTCCAGGCTTACCGCGGCGTCCAGGGCGTGACCAGTACCGGCAAGGCCCTGAATATCGATACCCCCAACGAACAGGCCAAACAAATGGACGAGGATGCTGCAGCGATCATGGACAATACCGACGTGCTCGTACCCGGCGAAGAAGGCCTGCGCGATATGATCGTGGTGGATGCGATTTACCAGTCGGTGAAGGAAGGGCGGAGGGTCCCGGTTGATAGTGGCCGATGATCCGTTGTCAGTGATCGGTTAAGGTAAGGCAGCCCAGGGTTCTCATCCAGGCTGTGATATCTTCCGAAAAGGCCGGAGGCGGCGGCAATTCGCTGTAATTGATGGATTTTTCAAAGGCGCGCTGTTGGTACAGTGTGGTCAGCGCTTCTCCCAGATTAAGTGCAATATCTCCGTCGGGTTGTTTCAGGGGAACCGGAATCACCGGCAACGGGTCTTTTATATCAAGCGCCCAGACCTGGGTTTGACCCGAGCCTCCCCTTGTAAGGGTAACGAGGTAATGTGATTTGGGCAAATAAGGATGCGCTAAAGGCCTTTCGCCCCTCCGAATCAGGTCGATTTCCAATAAATGCACCCCGGCTTGATGCAGCCTCAGGCGTTTATCCCGGTAGGGTTGGAGCCCCGGTCTTCGCTTGTTGACGGGCGAAAGGATCTCGATGGCCGTTATCAGCTGATTGCTTTTGCGATCTTTTATTTCTACTACGGGTATTCGAACTTCGACCGGTTTAAAGGAAGGAAGAATAATGGTTTCCGGTGTCGTTTCCTCTCCGTATACCGGTGGGGGTTCTTTTACCTGGTCCGATCGCATAAACACTTCAACGTCGGGATACATGATACCGATATCTTCTTCCGGAGCTGTATCTTCGACCGTATAGCTATTCAAATGGACGACATATGAAGCCCCTAACCGCGGAGTCAATTGCACTGAGATCAGATAAGCCAGACTGTTGTGCACATCCGGCCAAAGGTGACCTTCCAGGTAAGGATCCATTCCGGGGAAAGGAGAGGGCATGGCACTTCATTTTCACAAAAGTAAGCAAAATGAACGGATATAATTGATGAGTACCCGAAAGCGTTCTGCTTGGTTTTGCTCCGTTTTCATTCCAAATACCGGGAATATACCGCCTTTTTACCCGCCAGCCAGGCGACCGGGGTCAGGATCCAGAACAGGATACTGATCATCCTGTAAGGTGGTTTGACCGGTCTGAACACCCGGTTGAAACGGTTCATCGTCAGGGCCATCTGGAGGAGACCGGGTTTGCCGGAAGCATTGACTTTGCCTTCGGCTGCCAGGCCGTAGAAGGTTTCGAAAAATTGCTCGGTATCCATAGCCGGAACGACTTTCCAGCTCACCAGCGTCGGGTGGTCGCGGTGATTCCACATGGAGTGGACGGTGCCGCGCGGGATATGGAGCTTGTCGCCTTTGCGGAGTACCTGCAGGCCGCCGTGTATCCGAACCGTCATTTCCCCGTCAAGGACCTCAAAGAATTCATCCTGTTCGGGGTGAAAGTGGGGCGCCGGTTCTTTGGAATGGGCCGGATAACGCGCTTCCATTTCCAGCAGTTGTCCTTGGGTATCTTTTGAAGTGCGCAGAAATTTCAATTCCTGACCGCTCAACGGGTTGACGATCGTTTTACCCGGGTATGCCATGGTGTTTTTGGTGTCCAAATCTCAGGCTGTCCATCCAAAACGGCCATTCTTTCCGACCAACAGCACCAGGAAACAGACCATATGCGGCAGTTCACCGGTTGAAAAGAACGGGGAGAATTCCAGGAACGGTCATGTCTCATTCCGCCGGGCTCCTCCCCGTGATAATAAAACAACAAAAGTCGATCTTTGACGGCAGACGGACCACAGTTCACGGTAGACGGTCTACGGTAGACGGTCTACGGTAGACGGTCTACGGTGGACGGTTTACCGGGCGGTTGCTTCGCGGACGACCTGGTTATCCAGGGGCGGTACGGTGCGGAGGTAGGCCCAGATGGCGCTCAATTCCTCATCGCTCAGCAGGGCGAATTTGGGCATGGCAAAACTCAGCGCGCGGCCATCGGCGTTGATCCCGTTGCGGACGGCCAGGCGGAATTGCTCTTCCGTCCAGTTGCCGATGCCGTACTCCGGATGGGGTGTGATATTGGCCGATAATACCGGGTTTAGATCCAGGTCCTCCACCACGTTGCCCCCGCCGAAATAGCCCGGTGATTTCTCGGGGTCCCACTGGTCGAAGGTTTCAAAGGAAGCCGAATGGCATTCCGCGCAGAAATACAGGGAGGCGGAGATATATCTCCCGTAGGCCACCTGGTCGGAAGGTGGCGGAGCTATGATGGGTTCTCCCTTATATTCTACCGGCTTAATGGCGCCGAGTTTGAACAGGGCCTTGGGTAAAAACCCGAGTTTGGAGGTGCGCTCAACCGCGACGGGCGCCACCGAAGGGGCGTCGGAACGCAGATAGGCCACCAGCGCGTTCAGGTCTTCATCGGCCATGCGGTTCATGATCATGAACGGCAGCGCGGGGTGGCCGTCGCGTTTGATGCCGGTCCGGAGCAGGTACAACAATTCGCCGTCCGAATAGCGCCCCAGCCCGTGGTCAGGGTCTTTGGTCAGGTTGCCGGACCAGATCTCGCCAAAAGGCGAATCGGGTTTCATTATGAGCCTGCCGCTCAACCGGCCATCCTCGCCTCGGTGGCAATAGGCGCAGATATTTTCGGCTACCTTTTGCCCTTTGGCCAATGTCAGGCTATCGGTTTTAATGTTTGCCGTAATGGGTTTTACTTCGTAGCCCGGCATGCCGCCCCAGTTGATCCAGGCTGCAACGCACAGGATCAGCAACAGGATCACGCCGAGGATAATGCCGGTAATTTTCAAGAACTTTTTCATGGTCAAATTGAGTTAATTCGGGTTTGAATAGGAAAAGGTGATATCAAACGGGCTCAGGGGCCCCTGCGAATTTCTTGTGCTTGCCTGTCAGATTGCCGAAGAACAAGGCAACCGGAAAAATGACCTTTCTGACGAATCCGGGAACAGCCAGCATATCGAACTCCGATCCGTAGCGTTTTAGCAACCAGGCGCTGTCGAAGGTGCCGGGGCGCACGCCGCCGTTGGCCGCCGTCGATTTATAGAGTTCGGTCAGAAAATACTCGGCGTTATTGGCCGGCTGGATATAACCCGAGCATATCAGCGGTTCCTCACCGGCATTCCAGAACCGGTGCGGTATGCCGGCCTTGAAATCCACCGAGTCGCCGGGGCCGAAATACCGGGGTTCTTCTCCCTGAATCTGGGTACCGATACGCCCTTTTACAACCGTGAGGCCTTCATCCTGTTTGAAATGGACGTGCATGGGTGGTCCACTGTTCGGCGTCACAAAGTTTTCTACCTCCAAACGATCACCGGCGGGGCCTTTGGTCAACCGGAGAAAGGTAATTTTCTCGCCATTACCATTTTCAATGGTGTGTGGATAATCGAATTGCATGGTTTGATTTTTTAGATAAATGATTCATTTGGTTACCGGTACAAAGGTGACCCTATAACCGGCCTTTGCGTTAATACTCATGTTGCAAATCCTTTAAAAATTGTTGCAAACGCCTGAATGCGGGATTCAAAGACAAAATTCCGGCGTTCACAGATCGGGTTTGCACCCCATCGGAAATGCCCTGTTCTTTGCGGCAACATTAATAACCCAAAGAGCGCCATGACATCCAATCGCATTCTCTGTTTGCTTTTTTTCTCGTCCCTGGTTCAGGCATTATCGGCTCAAACCGTCCGGCATACCGTCTCCGGCACTGTCCGGGATGCCGGTTCAGGCGAGGAGCTCATCGGGGCCGCCATTTTTGTGCCCGGGCTGGACAATACAGGGGCCGTTACCAACGAATACGGGTTCTATTCCCTGACCCTGCCCGAAGGCCATTATACCCTGACCGCGTCCTATGTGGGTTTCGCACCGTTCGAAAAAGCGGTTCAACTCGACAAGGACATCAGCCTGGACATCCGGCTCAGCGAAGGCGCCCTGTTGACGGAGGTGACCGTCAGGGCCGAACGATCGGACGACAACCTGACCCGCACGGACATGGGCGTGGAAAAGCTCAATGTCCGGGAAATCTCCCGGCTGCCGGTCCTCTTCGGCGAACGGGACATCCTCAAGACCATCCAGCTGCTGCCCGGCATCAAGGGGGCCGGCGACGGCAATTCGGGATTTTATGTCCGCGGCGGCGGCCTCGACCAGAACCTGATCCTGCTGGACGAGGCGCCGGTGTACAACGCCTCCCACCTGCTGGGCTTCTTCTCTACCTTCAATTCGGACGCCATCAAGGACGCCACCATTTACAAAGGCAACCAACCGGCGCAGTACGGGGGCCGGCTTTCCTCTGTGCTGGATGTGAAAATGAACGAAGGCAACGACCGGGATTATCACGTGTCAGGCGGCATCGGGCTGATCTCTTCCCGCGTCAACGTGGAAGGACCGATCGTACCCGAAAAAGGCTCCTTCCTGATTTCGGGACGCCGAACCTACGCCGACGCTTTCCTGAAACTCTCCAACGACGAAGACCTGCGCAACAACCAGCTCTATTTCTACGACCTGAACGCCAAGGCCAATTACCGGATCAATGACAACAACCGGGTATTCCTCTCCGGCTATTTCGGCCGGGATGTCATGGGGCTCGGCGATGAATTCGGCATCGACTGGGGCAACCTGACCGGCACCTTGCGCTGGAACCATATTTTCAACCCCAAATTGTTTTCAAATACCTCGCTCATCTTCAGCGAATACGATTTCAAGGTGAAGATCGAAACCGCGTCCAACGACTTCAGCATCCGGTCGGATATCCGCGACTGGAACCTGAAGGAGGAACTCCAATGGTACCCTTCGGCTGACCATAAATTCCGGTTCGGGGCCAACGCGATCCACCACGCTGTTACGCCGGGTGAGATCTATTCGGGTGATTCTCTCGCCTTCGCCGACCATCAGCTGCAGGAGCGATACGCCCTGGAAAACGCACTCTGGGCCTCCGGCGAATGGAAAGCCGGTCCGAAACTGAATATCGCCTACGGCCTGCGGTTCAGCGCTTTCACCCTGTTGGGGCCCGGCGACTTCTACACTTTTGATGCGGACCGGAACCTGATCGAAACCAGGCATTATGATCAACAAGAGGCCGTCAAGACCTATGCCTGCCTCGAACCCCGGCTTTCGGCCAGCTACACACTGGGTGAACACAGTTCCGTCAAGGCCGCTTATGCCCGCAATGCCCAGTACCTGCGCTTGTTGTCCAACTCCACTTCCGGCAACCCCACCGACCGCTGGACGACGGCCACGAACAACATTCTGCCCGGCCTTTCCGACCAGGTATCCCTGGGCTGGTACCGGAATTTTTCGGGAGACCGATACCAGCTTTCCGTCGAAACCTATTACAAATGGCTCTCCAATGAGGTCGACTACCGCAACGACGCCGACCTGTACCGCAACCCTTATTACGAAGCCGACCTGATCTACGGAACCGGGCGCGCCTACGGGGTGGAGTTTTACCTGAAAAAGCAAACCGGGAAATTCACCGGCTGGCTGTCCTATACGCTTTCGCGCACAGAACGGCAATTCGCCGAAGTGAACGACGGCAGCTGGTTTCCGGCGCGGCAGGATCGCACCCACGACCTGTCGGTGACCGGCATGTACCAGCTTTCGGACCGATGGTCGCTGGCGGCCAATTTCGTGTACTATACCGGGGATGCGGCCACTTTTCCATCCGGCAAATATTCCATCGACGACAATACGGTCTTTCTGTACACCGAGCGCAACGGTTACCGGATGCCGCCTTACCACCGGCTGGATATCGGCGCTACCCTGGAAGGGAAACCCGGCAAAAAATGGGAATCCGAGTGGACCTTCAACATCTACAACCTCTACGCCCGTGAAAACGCCTATACGATCACTTTTGAACAGGACGCCTATGATCTTTCCAGGACCAATGCGGTCCGGACCGCCCTGTTCAAGATGATTCCGTCGGTGTCCTACAACTTCAAATTCTAACCCGTGAACTTAAAAAGAACCACCATGAAAAATCTGCTCTTCTTATTGCCGCTGCTGCTCCTGACCGGCGCCTGTACCGAGATCATCGACCTCGACCTGAATGAAACGTCGCCGAGGCTGGTGATCGAAGGCCGTGTCAGCGATCAACCGGGGCCGTATTACGTCAAGATTTCCCGGACCCTCAATTTTGATGAGCCCAACAACTGGCCGGCCGTCAGCCATGCCGGGGTCTGGATCACAGACAGTGAAGGTGTTACCGATACCCTGCAGGAAACGGTACCGGGCCTCTATGCGACAAGCCATTTGCAGGGCAAACCGGGCAACACCTACACGCTGGTGGTTGAGGTCGACGGCGAAACATATGCCGCTTCCTCCGCCATGCCTCCGCCCGTGCCGGTCGATACCGCCTATCTGACCGAATCCGCGTTCATGGGCGGCGACGGACTGCTGCCCACCGTCGAATTCCGGGATCCGGCGGGCGTCGCCAATTATTACCGCATTGCGTTCAACCGCGACGGCGATCCCCTGCCCGGCTTTTTCACGCTGAGCGACAAGGTATGGGACGGGGAAAAAGTGAGCCGCCCATTCCGTTTCGCCGACTATGACATCCAACCCGGCGACCAATTGACGGTTGAACTGCAATCCGTTGATCCCGCTGTTTATGACTATTTTTACGTGCTGGAGCAGACTTCGGGCCAGGGGTTCAACCAAAGCCCTACCCCATCCAACCCCACCGGCAATTTCGATGACGACCGGGTGTTGGGGTATTTCAGCGCGTATGGGGTGTCGGGGTTTAAGGTGCGTTGATTTGCAGCCTTCGCCGAGGCTTCGGCCGCCGGAGGGTGATTTGGTGATACCGGGTGATGGGGTTTTAAAGTTTATTACAACGCAAAAAATTGCGACACGCATAATTATGCACTGCTACGAGATATGAATTGGTTATTCAGGACAAGATCGGGTAAGATTCTCCTCCATCTGTTGGTTTGGCTGCAGGTGATGGCGCTGCCATTCATGATCCGGGAGTTGTTTTTTGCCGGAGCGGAGGCGCCCAAAGTTCTGACGCAGCCGTTTGCAGGATCGAATTGGATCTTGTTGCTGCTGTTTTTCGGGATCATGATCTTTTTTTTCTACATGAACGCCGGGGTTTTTGTCCCGAAATTGCTGCTAAAACGGCGATTCGGGGTTTATTTGCTGGTGGTGGCAGGGTGCATGTTCGTCATGATCGGGTTGGTCAAAGGGCTGGTCAGCCTGGACCTGGTAACGGATGCGGAGTTTTTCAAACAACGCCGTTTTCTGGGACTGGGGTCCGCCTTCATCACATTCTGGTTTGCCAGTGTGGGGTACCAGGTGACGCGGGCCTGGTTTCAATCCGAGCAGGCCCGGCGCGATTTGGAAAATGAAAAGCTGAAAACGGAGCTTTCCTACCTGCAAGGTCAGGTGAACCCGCATTTCCTGTTCAACACCCTGAATACGATCTACACGCTGGCGCACCGCAAATCGGACCGGACGGCAGAATCGGTGTTGCAACTGTCCAACCTGTTGCGCTATGTGATGGACAGCCCGCCGGAATCCGTGCTGTTGGAGGACGAGATCCGCCATCTGGAGGACTTCATCGCACTCCACAAACTGAGGCTGACCGACAAAACCCGGGTGAGTTTCGACGTCACCGGCCATCCGTCGGGGATCCGCATCGCGCCGATGCTGCTGTTGCCGTTTGTAGAAAATGCGTTCAAACATGGGGTCAGTTCTCATCGGGAAAGTGCGATCCGGTTCCGGTTGGAAATTCAGGCAAACAGCATCCGGTTCCGGTCGGAAAATGCCCGTTTCAACAGCGCCGGCATCGAAAAAGAGCGGACCGGTATCGGCATCCAGAACCTGCAAAGGCGGCTGACGCTATTGTACCCCGGCGCCCACGACCTGCACCTTTCCGAAACCCCCGATCAATACGTTGCCGAGTTGACGATTAGTTTGGAAAAAGGCAAGCCGGCTTTTTAATGAGTGTTGTTAATTGTTGTTTATGGTTGTTTATGGTTGTTTATGGTTGTTTATGGTCGTTTATGGTCGTTAATTGTTGATGGCCAACAACGACAATAAACCAAAACAAACGACAATAAACCATAACAAACAACAATAAACCAAAACAAACAACCATGAAACCATCCAACCACAACCCCCTCCGCGCCATCGCCCTCGACGACGAGCCCATCGCGCTGGAGATGCTGGCCGAGTACGCCGCCCGCATGCCGGGTCTTCAGTTGGAGCAAACCTTTACCGATCCTTTCCTGGCGATGTCCCACCTGAAACAGACCCCGGTTGAGTTGCTTTTTCTGGATATTCAGATGCCCGACCTGACGGGGTTCCAATTCCTGCAGACCTTGCAAAGCCGGCCGCCGGCGCTCATTTTCACCACGGCCTACAGCCAATACGGCGCCGAAGGATTCAATGTCGACGCGGTGGATTACCTGCTGAAGCCTTACGATTTCCAGCGTTTCGCCCGGGCCGTCAACAAGGCCGGGGAGTGGCTGGCCGGTCGGAATGCGCAGCCTTTGCAGGAGCAGCCGACCTATATTTTTGTCAAATCCGAACACCAGCTCGTCAAGGTGATGCTGGAAGACATACGCTGGCTCGAAGCCTGGGGCGACTACGTCAAGATCTTCACCGACGCCGAAAAACCCCTGTTGACCCTGACCAGCCTCAGCGTATTTGCGGAGGTCCTGCCCGAAAAAACCTTTGCCAGAGTACACCGTTCGTACATTGTTTCCATCCCGCATATTACTGTCATCCAGCGCAACCGGATCTACATCGGGGAAAAGAACATTCCGGTCGGGGAGTCCTTTTCCGAAGGGTTTTATGACCGCCTGCCGGATGTTTAGGTTAGTCGCAAGTGTATTTTATGGTTCGTTCTGACCTTACAAAGATAGGGTAAGGCCTTGCCGGGAATCATCGGCAGGTTTTTGTAATCCGGTACGCAGAAATACGGAGAAAAAGGATTGATTCGCCACACCGAGGCGAGGTCGATTGATTCGATTGATTGTTGATGGAAGCGTCCGTTGTAAAGTCGCGAAATCGCCCTACCCCCGACTTACCACTTACGACTTATGACTTACGACTTACCACTTACGACTTACAGACTTACCACTTACGACTAAATAACCCTATGCTTGATCGCAAACTGCACCAACCCGGCGATCCCGTTCACGCCGAGTTTCTGGATGAGGTTGTTGCGGTGGGTATCCACGGTACGGGGGCTGATAAAGAGTTGTTTGCCGATCTCGGCGCTGGAAAAGCCCTGGGCGACCAGTTTGAGGACTTCGATCTCTCGTTCGCTGAGTTTTCCGCTCAGTTCATTTTCCGGACCGGCGGTGGGTTTCAGCAAGGTGAGGGCCACATCGCTGGCAAAATAGGCGCCGCCTTCCGCTACCTTGCGGACGGCATCGCTCAGTTCGTTGACGGATGCATTTTTGAAAAGAAACCCGTTGACGCCTTTGGCAACGGCTTCCTGTACCAGTTCGCGGCTGTTGAGCATGGTAAGCATGATGGTCCGGACCCCGAAGAACTCCTTTTGGATGCGTTCCACCGTTTCCAGTCCGTTCAGGACGGGCATTTCGTAATCGACCAGGACGACCTGGGCGTGTTTGCCCGACCGCAGGAGGTTCAGGACTTCCTGCCCGTTGGCGGCCTCTCCGATGACCTCCACGAAATCCAGTTCTTCCAGGAGGGCCCGGAAGCCTTTTCGGACGAGGTGGTGGTCGTCGGCGATGATGATTTTGATTGTTGGGTTCATTTGTTCTCTTTTTGTGTCGACTGAAGTCGACACTTAGTCATGAAACGGCACCCGCACAGTAGACACCGTCCCTTGCGGTTGTCCCGGTTCGGTAAAGTAGACGCCGCCCAGGGTATTTACCCGGCTCAGGATGTTGAGCAGGCCCATGCTGCCTTTTTTACGGGCCGCCTCAAAGTCGAATCCTTTGCCGTCGTCCTCAATCCGCAGGATGAGGTTGTTGCCGGCGGCATACAGTTGGAACATCACTTTGGCCGCTTCCGCGTGTTTGACGATGTTGTTGATCAGTTCCTGTGCGATCCGGTACACGCCGATGGCGATCCGGTGATCGAGGGATACCGGGATTTCCCCGCAGTCGAATTCCACCTTCAGTCCGGTCGTTTGCAGGGTATTGCGCAGCAGCATTTCCAGGCTGGGCGCCAACCCGTGTTGTTCGAGCGCCGGCGGCAACATCACGTGGGAGATGTTGCGCAATTCCGTACAGGATTCGTCCAGTTGCCGGGACAATTCGGTCAATTGGCCGGACTCTTCCGGGACGGTCCGCCTGAGCTTGTTTTCAAGGGCGTTGAACTGGAGTTTGACCGCCACCAGCTCTTGTGCGATGCCGTCGTGGAGGTCTTTGGCGATGCGTTTGCGCTCGGCTTCCTGGGCTTCGATCACGGCATTGAGGCCCAGTTGCTGTTCGCGGATGACGGCGGCATCCAGGATGGCCTTCTGGCGCAGGCGGTACCGGTTGTAATACAGTGAACCGACCAGGATAAACGCGAGCAGGCCCAGGCCCAGGCCGAATATCCAGGTACGCTGACGGAACAGGCGGCCCTGTTGCCGGGTCAATTGCAGGTTCTGGCTGGCAATCTCGGCTTCTTTTTTGGAGGTTTCGTATTTCGTTTCGATCTCGGCCATGTCCCGGACGGTTTCCGCTTTATAGAGCGAATCATCGAGCACCATGAATTTCTTGTACCAGAAATAGGCCTGTTCGTAGTTGCCCAGCCCTTCATAGGCTTTCGCCATTTCCTCGTAGTACACTTCCATGGGTTCGACCTGCTTGTATTCCAGCATCAGTTGATAGCCTTCCCGGGCAACCTCAAGGGCAGCGTTGTATTTTTTCTGGTCGTTGTAGATGGTCGCCAGGTTGACGAGGGGGAATACCAGATTGGGGCGGCGGTTGGCCGCTTCCAGGTACCGGATCGATTGCTCGCACCACCGGATGGCTTCATCGTTTTCGCCCTTGCCGTGAAGCAAGTGGCAGATGCCCCCGCTGATCACGCCGGCGACGTATTTGTTGTCGTATTTCAGGGCCAGGTCAATCCCTTTGCGGGCGTAATCCATGGCGAGGTCGAGGTCGCCCTTTGAGCCGTAGGCTACCGCCAGGTTGTTGAGGGTGTAGATGCTGCGCTTTTCTTCCCCGTTCTCCTGCCGGATCTTTAGGGCTTTTTGCAGGAATTCGATCCCTTTGTCGTACACCTGTTTATCCACGTACAGGTTACCGATATTGCTGTAAACGGAGGCCAGTTCGGACATCCCCCCCAGGTCCTCCTGTATCTTAGCCGCTTTGAGCAGGTAGATGATCGTGGAATCGGTCTGGGCGAGTTCCTTGAAGGCGACCCCGAGGCTGTTCAGACACATAGCCTGACCCTGCTGATCGGCCAGTTCTTCGAACAGGACCAGTTCTTTGCGGAACAAGGCGATGGCTTCCTCTACCTGCCCTTTTTCCACGAGGGCGTCTCCGCGGAGGTCCAGGGCGCGTGCCAATGCTTTTTTGTTGCCCTGTTTTTGCGCCATATTTTCCAGCGTATCCGCGTAGAGGAAGGCCGCTTCCAGGTTGTGTTCTTTTATTTCGGTGGCCAGATCGTAATAGATTTCCAGTTTTTTCACCGGATCTTTTTCGAGCTGGAAAGCCCCACGCAGACTGTCGGTCAGGCTTTGCTGCGCGGAAAGCAGGAAAGACAGGATGGAAAATGCGATCAGGAACGGCCCCCTTGCCATATAGAAAAGTGAAAATGCAAAATGTAAAAGATCAAATTCAAAAGTCCAATTTACCCACAACTTTTAAATTTTGCATTAAAACGCCCACTTTTTACATTCCATCAGTCGAGCACCCGCTTGATGCCTTTGACGACTTCCACCCAGGCCTCGTCGCGGTCGGCGTAGGCGGTGACGGGTTTGCCTTTGGAGGGCAGGCCGTTGAGTTTGCCGAGGGGGAGGCTTACCCAATCGCAAGGTTTGATAAAAATGGGAATGACGCGCGCTTCTCCCCGCTCATGCCGTTCCATAGCGACGGGGATCTCCACGTCGAGGATATAATCGGTGGAAATGGAGTTGGCGCTGATCAGGAACAGGAAAATGTCAGCCGTTTCCAGTTCGTGACGCACCCCTTCATCCCAGTCGTCGCCGGGCAGGATGTCGTGATCGTTCCAGGGTTGGAGCCTGCCTTCCCGGACCAGCGGTTTGATGTGCCGCAGCAGTTCTTCCAGTACGGAGCGGTCGGCCTTGGAGTAGGAAAAAAACACTTTTTTGCCGCCCGGTTTCGGCGCCGGATTATTGGCGGGCCGGGCAGCGGGCCGTTGCGCCGGTTTTTCGGCCTCCACCATATTGCAAAGGTCCAGTGCAGAAGAAACGATCCGGTTGCGCTCTACTTCGGCCTCGGAAGCATAGAGCGTACCCCGCATTTTACCCTGTTCGTATTGGTTGTAACGGTTTTGTAGCAGGGTTGCCTCGGTTTGGAGGTGGGCGGGCGCGGCATCGGCCAGGGCAAGGAGCGCCTCGCGGAGCCGGTTTTGAACGATGAGCTGGCGGATCTGGTGCATAGCGTTTTTGCGGTTTTGGTGGAATTTTACCGGGCGAGGTAAATTTAGGGAAATTGTTGGAATTTGGGATTAAGCGGGGGATGGGGCAATGCAAAATGTAAAATGCGGAAGTCTAAATGTAAAAGTGGCGGCCGTCAGTTGTTGTGAGCATATTCTCCGAGAATGGCCAGACGGCAAGAAATCTTTGCGTCTTGGCGTCTTTGCGCGGAAAAGACCGGTTTGCCCTTTGCGCGGGATTCGCAAGTCGGAGACTTGAGCAGTAGCCGCATCGGGGGGAGCCTCTTGCGGGCGGGTTAAGTTTGGGGGCAATGCAAAATGTAAAATGCGGAAGTCTAAATGTAAAAGTGGCGGCCGTCATTCAATTTGAGCATTTCCTGCAAAAATGGCCGAACCACGGACAGCAATAAATCTTTGCGTCTTGGCGTCCTGGCACGAAAATGATCCGCTTTGCCCGTCAATTCCTCAAATCCTCGATTCCCTGCCTTGCCGGTCTCCTGCGGCCAAAGCCTATGGCAACGGCACGAAGGCAGGCTCAATTCCTCGATTCCTCAGTTCCTCGATTCCTCAACTCTTCCCCCATACACCGCCATATACCGCCCGATGTACTTCCCAATGATGTCAAACTCCAGATTGACCTCGTAACCCGGCCGGAGGCTGCCGAAGGTGGTGTGCTCAAAGGTGTACGGAATGATGGCGACACTGAATTCCCGCCGACTTCCAGTCGGCGGTAACTGTTGACTTTCAGTCAACAGTATCACCGTCAAACTCACCCCGTTCACGCAGATCGACCCCTTGTCCACCAACAAATGCTCGGGCGAGGGCTCGTAGCTGAAGCGGAAATACCAACTCCCGTCGCGGGCGTCGATGCCAAGACAGGTACCTTTACCGTCGACATGCCCTTGCACAAGGTGGCCGTCCAGGCGGGCGCCCGCCAGCATGGCGCGCTCCAGATTGACGGTATCGCCTGCTTTTAAAGCCCCCAGGTTGGAGCGTTTCAGCGTCTCTTCGATGGCCGTAACGGTATGGGTACCCGGTCCGAGCGCTACCACCGTCAGGCAAACGCCGTTATGGGATACGCTCTGGTCGACCTTCAACTCGCCGGAAATGGAAGACGCGATCTCAAAATGCTTGTTGGTCCCCTCCTCGCGAATGGAACGAACCGTCCCCAGGGATTCTATGATGCCGGTAAACATGGAATGTTGATTTGAATGAGCGAAGGTAGGGAATATGGTTGGATGGTTGGGCGTCCTTGGTAACTTCGACTTCGCTCGGCTACCGGACTGCGGGCTGAAGACTGGCGAACTGCTGACTTCTTCATAGCTTTATGGTTGGAGGGCTTCCTTACTGCACCCTTTTGGGCTAAATTTCTTTGCTGATTTTGGTGTATAATGGCTCCGTCCGCCATAGCATTTGAGGAGGACGGAGGGTTTATGATCGTTTATTTTGGTTTAGGAGATGGGCCGGCCCGGCAATTTAGCCATAGACTTCCTTCCCGGGTGGCTTAGCCAATCGAACGGAGGAGCGTTTATGATTATTTGTTCTTGTTTATTATGCTCTACAAACAACAATAAACAACAATAAACAATTATTTATCAAAAACTTACGACAAAAACCTGCCCTACCGGATCAACTCAATAAATCCGCTCAATTTCACCGATGATAAAATGGTGCCCTCCACCCGTTGTTCATACACCAGGCAGGTGTAGTAGTAGGTCCCCTCCGCCAGATCCTCTCCCTTCAGGTTGGTGCCGTTCCAGTTGAGGTGCGGGTCATTGGTTTCAAACACCACCTGTCCCCAGCGGTTGAACACCTGGAATTCCACCTGATCAACGAAACAGAAAGGATAGGGAATGAACAGGTCATTTTTCCCGTCGCCGTTGGGGGTGAAGGTATTGGGCAATTCGTAGAACGGGCAGTTATCGACGCAAACCTCGTTGCTGAACGGGCTTTCGTTGAAGAAGGTATCCACCGCCGTAACGACATAACAACCGGCAATTCCCCGGTCCGGATGGTGTTCGTAAGTCACTTCACCGGAAAAATCAATATCCGCCACTTTGACAAAATTCCCCCCTTCCACGGATGAATAGTAAATCCGATAGCCGGTAACGTCGTCCGTTTCGGCGCAAAGCTCCATGGGATTGATCCACTTGAGGGTATTCACCAATACGTTCGGATCGGAGCAATCCACCGGTTTGCCGCATATGTTCTCGACGGTCAATTCGGGCGGGCAGGGCGCCACATTGTCCACCGGGATCTGGCAGGCCTCCTGGCTGTCGTTGATCAGCGGGCTGATCACGCCGTCGACCCCGTAGGAACCGATCGCGCGGACATAGTAACAATATTCCTTCCCGTTGATCAGGCCGGTGTCTTTATATTGGGATTGGGCGGTCCGGGCAATTTTCTCAAAATCGCCCTGGGCATTTCGCCGATAAATCTCATAATCGTAATTTTCCCAGGGCACGAGCTCCGTCCAGGTCAGGATGTTGGCGTTATCGGTCGGCGCGATGGTCAGGAACACGCTGGAAGCCGGGTTGGTAGGCCCGAGGAGCCGGTTTCGGCCTTCAACATAGAAATTAACGATATAAGTATAGGGTTGCCCTTTGGTATTCAAGCCCGTATCCGTAAAACAGGTATCGTTGGCCGAAGCAAAATAAGGGCTGGTAAAGGACACCCCGATGGGTGTGAAAGCCCCCGGTTGATCGGTCTGATTATTGGCCCGCAGGACTTCATACACATACGGGCCTTTGTTGAGCACGGTATCCAGGTCTTCCACCTTGGGTTTTGACCAGCAAACGCGGATCTCGCCCGCTCCCGTATCGGTCACTTCCACATCGGCGTGGGTGATCAGCGGCAGATCCCGGTTGAGCTGAATGCAAACCTCATCCGAGGGCAGGCTGCTCACCTGGTTGTAGACGTAGAGGCCGCCGGGCGTGGTCTTGGCAAATTCCGCCAGGATCCGGTAACAATAGGTTCGCCCGCGCTCCACGTCCGTATCCAGGTAATAGTACCGGCCGTCCTTGGTGGTTTTGGTCGGCACGTAGTTGAGCTGGGTATATCCCCTGCCCGCCAGCCCGGGTGTGCAGGTATCGATGTCGAACTGGGCGGAGCCTTCCTTTCGCCAGATGGTGAAACCCCGGAAATAATCGTCTTCCGCCTGGTCGCAGGCATAGGGCAGCTGCCAGGACAGCTCCACTTCTCCCGAACCCGAGTCGGCCCGCACATCCTCCGGAGGCGGGCCGACGACCTTGATGCGCACCAGTTTTATGGTGGCCAGGCCGAAGGTATCCCCGAAAAAGTTATCTACCCCTTTGAAGAGGACGGAATAATACTGGTTGGAAATATGCTCGCAGGTGGTTTGCCACTTAAAGGTTTTGTTCACGGGGTCATCTACAAAATTGGCATCATCGGGTTCGAAGGTAGCCGGGCTGATGGTAACCGCAAACGGACCGCCGGAAGCCGTAAGGCGAACTTTCTGGCTGGGCTCGAATTCGGGTGCGGTGGCGCTCACTTCGATCTGCACCAATTGGCCGGCCACTACGCAGATCTCTTCCACGGATGTATTCACGATAGGCGGTTCGTTGCTGCAGTTTTCGATCAGGATCTGCATATCCCTGACCATGGTATCCAGGGGTACGCCGTTGCGGTATTCCACGATGATGATGGCCAGGTTGTACTCGCCGGCCCGTTGCGGAGCGCTCCAGACGATATCCCCTGTTTTTTCGTTGATGGTCAGGCTATTGTTCATCCCCGGGCTGATCTGGTCGGGAAACTGGTAGTTCGGCACTACAACGCCGCTTTCCTGCAAAGGCACGGTGAAGTGATAGGAAAGGCTGTCGCCCTCTTCGTCGTAAGCGCCGGGGTTATAGGTAAAGATCTGCCCGACGCAACCCGAGTAGATCGGCGGTTCCAACAGGATGGGCGTATTGTTGCACCCCTGAAACTGGGGATTGGGAAAAGTGTAAATGGTTTCGATGTGAAACCGGACCTGTTCCGAATTGGGATAATTGACGTTGAGGATGCCGCCGTTCCGGTTGGGATCGTTCATCGAAATGCGGTATTGCCCCCTGGCCGCATAGGTATGGACGGCTTTATAGTAATTGACCTTGGTATCATTTTCCAGGAGGTCGCCTTTGGGCGGATTGCCCGGACCGTTGATCCGGACGACCTTTTCGCAGGTGCCGTCGCCCCAGCAGATCTCCAGCGAATCCCGGTCGGCGCGCACCGAACTGGCTTTGGTATACGTAACGATGGTAGCTTCCACGGTCAGGCTGGTATTGCAGTCGCCCAGCTGCTTGATCCAGATCTCTCCCGCCCGGTTGTGGGTAGCGAACACCCGGCCGGACATCAACACGAAGCCGGCCAACACAAAAAGGATCAGGGTATGTTTATTCATCATTTGAGGGCTGTTGGTTTTGAATTGGACCTGATAGGGCCATATCCTCACAATATAAAACATTTTTTGCGGCCGTCCGTTTATTGCTCCCTAAAAACGAGGTTTGGTCAGGTAATTGGCATGGGGAAAGGCTCAAATTTTATAACGAACGGGGTCAAAACATAGTTTTTCAATTGCAACGAATATGTCAATTGAATCGATCAAGTCGATTGTTCCGAATGTTCCGATTACGCTGACCAAACGACGAACGCCGACAACCGGATCAATCGCCACCTTTGCTTTTGGAGCTTCGGCGGCCGGAGGGATCAATCCAACAATCGACTCAATTCCAGGTTCCTCATTCCATCGCTTCGGCCGCCAGATAGGCTTCCTCGCTCGCTCCTTCCGAGGTGTCCGAATCGACCCAGATCTGCCAGCGGCCGTCGCGTTTTTTCAGCACCACATGGAAGATCCCGAAATAATCGTTGGTCGTCCCATCCGGGCGGGTGATCCTGGACCGGTAAACCCCGACTTCAAAGGCGTTGGCCTCACCGGCAATGCGGCGGGTAAACCGCAGGGTAAGCTCCCGCTTCACGCCGCTTTCCTTACCGCGGTGAAACCCGGTCCGTGAGTTTTCGCCGTACGCCTCGAAATCCAGCACCTTATCCGCATCCTCGATCACCCGGATCGCCTCGGGGTGATGGACGGCCATGAAGGTCTCCGCGTCATAGCTGTTGAAGCTTTCCAGAAACGGCTTCCAGACCTGGGCGTTGATCTCTTGCTGGAGAGGGCCGGGCTGGGCGGGGAGATCAAAAACAGCCACAGTGAATAAAAGGGATATGATGGGTTTCATTGATGATTGATGATTGATGATTGATGATTGATGATTGATGATTGATGATTGTTGATGGGGCATCCGTATAACCAGAAAACTATTTTTTCAATACAGCTGTCTTGGTACTGGCAACGAATATGGCAATCAGCTCATTATTCTCTTTTAACAAGGGTTCCAATCTGCCTGGATTAAACCAGTTTCTTTTTGATATCAACTTCAGACAAATAAATGTCTCCCGTAGTTCCTTGAGACAGATTTTCATCTTATGGACAAAATCCACTTTGGATTCCGCTGCTTGAGCTTCTCCGTAATTGAGCGCAGGCGAACTACCTGAACGCAAGATTTGTCCCCCCAAATGTCTTCCGGCAGGGCTTTGTGGCAAATTTTCTGCCAATTCAATAATGTTAGAGGCAAATTCGATCAACCGATCTTCAATCTCCAAAGGAGTCATTTTTTTCTTTAGCGCGTACATGAGTATAAATTTTTTCAATAAATTCAATCCAAAATAGAAAATCTTTATCAATTCGAAAAGCCTGGTATAATAATCGAAACGTTGCCATTACCCCTACATCCAAAATCATCAATTATATAATCATCAATCATCAATAATATTAACCAGGCAGCGCCGGCCCCTCCCAAACCGTATTAAAAAAGAATCACCGACATCATGCCCAAAGCCTGGACACTCTTTTTCCTCCTCGCCGCCGGACAGGGTTTTTTCCAGGGCCTTGCTTTTCTGGTTTTCCCGAAACGACAGCCCAGAGCGACCGTTGCGCTGGCCATGCTCATGTTCACCTTTTCGGTGATGATCGTGCAGTATGTGCTGTTCTGGACGGGCCTGCAAACCCAGTTCCCCAAGCTGATGTGGTTTGAGGTGCTGGCCGTTTACCTCGTGCCGGCCTGGTTGATGTTGTACCGGGCCTGGTTGTCGCCGAAGCCGTCGCCGTGGATTTATCTGGTGTTTCTCCCGGCGTTCGCCTACCTCCTGTTCTGGTTGCCGCTGTTTCTCAAGCCGATGCAGGAGGTCTCCGAAATGCTGCGTACCGGTACATTCAGGTACTTTCACCCGATCCGCCCCTTCCAGTACATCGGTTACCTGAACGGCGCCTACCCCCAGATTGCCGTCACCTTGCTGAGTGCCGCCGGTATCGTCGCCTGGCAGAAAGCGGACAAAAACCTGCACCCCGATGCCCGCAACTGGTGGACCAAAGTGACCTGGCTCTATTTGGGTTATGCGGTCGCCTTCTGCCTCTACTGGATCCTGGTTTTCGCCCATCTCCTGCGCATTCAGTACGACTACATGATCTCGGCTGCCATGTGCGTTTTCATTTACACCGTCGGGTTGATGGCTTACCGGCAATCCTTCCAGCTGCAACCCGCCGAACAGGAAAGGCAATACGCCCGCGAATTCCTGCTGACCCCCGCTGCGGCCGCCGCCCTCCAAACGGCGTTGCTGAAGCATATGGAAAAGGACCGCCCCTGGCTCGACGCCCAGCTCCGCCTCAACCAACTGGCAGAAGCCATCCACGCTACGCCGCACCAGCTTTCCGAACTCCTCAACGAACATATGGATACCAACTACGCGGCGTTCGTCAACGGTTACCGGATCAGGGAAGCCGTCAGCATGCTGGATAATCCCGGCCTCAGCCGCCTCGCCATCAAGGAAATTGCCTATCAGACCGGCTTCAACAACCTCACCTCTTTCAACAAAACCTTCAAGGCCGCCATCGGCTCGACGCCTTCCGAATTCCGAAACAAAGCATTCGCCTGACCATTTCCTGCAACTTTTATAATTGTTAAAGCCTGCCCAGCGTATTCCCTTCATTTTGGTCCCGTTCATTTCAAAAACGACGTACCTATGAAGCAGGCTTTACTTTACGCGATCACTCTGACCCTTTTTTCCGCCTCACTCACCGGGCAATCCTTTGTCAAAATCAGCAATCCGACCAATCCCATCAATTCGGCCGCCATGAACGGCTTTTACCGCGGGGCGGCCTGGGTGGATTATGACGCCGACGGCGACCTCGACCTGAGTACCCTGCCCTATCTCTTCCGCAACGAAGGCAACGACAATTTCACCCGGATACAGGTCGGCCAGCTCAGCGACGGCATCGGCAGCGTCAGTTGGGGCGATGTCGACCGCGACGGGGATGTCGACTGCCTCTACGGCACCACCAATCGCGGCACCTTTTTACTGCTCAATCAGGGCAACGGCCAATTCAATACCATAGCGCTCGACGCCGGAAATGCAACAAAATGCTGGTCGGCCTCCCTGGGCGAATTTAATAACGACGGCAACCTGGATGCGATCCTCACCGTGCCCGCCGGTTTCGGAGGGCTGACCTCCTCCAACTTCTTCTACATCGGTACCGGCAACGGCGCGTTCAGCCGGATCGATACCTTCGATTTCGTCCAGATCATCGCCCCTTTCACGGTGAGCTACTGGACGGATTTCGACAACGACGGCGATTCCGACCTTTTCATCGCCTCCGGGCCAGCAGGCTCCGGAGCACCCGACTATAATTACAGGAATCTGCTGTCGGAAACCGGAACGGCCGGCTTACAACGCATCCAGGACCTGCCGTTCGGCACCGAAAATCAGGACGGCCAATGCTACAACTTCATCGATTATGACCTCGACGGCGACCTCGACCTGTTCATTACCAACTACAGCGGGGTTGCCAACCATTTTTACCGGAACGACAACGGCATGTACAACCCGGTCAACAACCAGCTGACCTTCCAGAGCGGCAACCTCGGAAACACCTGGGGCGATTTCGACAACGACGGCGACGAGGATGTGGTCATCACTTCCGATGTCCTCGCCGCAGCCGGCTATTACCGGAACAACGGAAACGGCACCTTCACCAAATCCGGAACCCTTTTCTCCGATTTCAGCGGCAATGTCAGCGGCTCCACCGCCGGAGACTATGACGGCGACGGCGACCTTGACCTCTTCGCCCTCGGCGGCACCCAACAAGGCGTCAGCGGCCGCGGCCTCTACAAAAACAACCTCAGCAATGGCAATCACTGGCTGCAGATCGACCTCACCGGGGTCAGTTCCAATACCACCGGCATCGGCGCCGTGGTGTGGCTGACGGCTCAAATCCAGGGCGCAACCCGGAAATTGCGCCGCGAAGTTTCCGCCCAGAACACCTTCATGGGCCACAACGCGCAGCGGTTGCACTTCGGCCTGGAGGCCGCCGGTTCGGTCGATCAACTGGAAATCGCCTGGCCTTCCGGCCTGAGGGAAACCTTTGACCTCGGCACTGCGCTGGATACCCTCGTACGCCTGACCGAAGGCCAGGGGACGCCCGTCGTAAGCGGCGTTGCCCGATTTGACAAACCCGGCCTCATCGGGCTCTTCCCCAATCCCGCCGGCGATTACCTGCGGTGGACTGTCGACGAATCCGCCGATATACATTTTGAAGCGTTGCACCTGTCGGATCTTTCCGGTAAAACCCTGTTAACCAGAAACGGAGTGGACGGCAGTACAGGTATCATCGACCTTTCGGGATTGCCCGGCGGACAATATCAACTGACTCTGTTATCAAAACACCGCCGTTGGGTGGGCAGATTTCAGCGGTTATAACACCGCCGCGATTTGCTTTCAATCCTGAGTTTTTTGTCCTGATACGTGAAGCAGTTTTCGGACCGGGTTGCAGTTCGGGCGAACTGCAACCCCTCTTTTTTGGGATCGCATCAAAAGTGCCGCTGAAAAAACAGGAATAATTGGTAATGAAGGATTTAATTGCAATAAATTGTAAATCAATATTTTACAAAAATTCAATCAATAACAAAGCTCGATAACAACATATTTACAGGCATTTTATAGCTGGAAAATGTAATGGCCAAAGCCCCTGATCCGGACGATTTTTGTATCAGGATTTACGCAACAATCCGGATTCCATTCATCAAAAAATCAGAAACCATGAAAACGATGTTTCAATTTTCCAGACTGCTCACCGTCACCTTTTGCCTGGCCGTTACCACTTCTTTGTTCATCTCCTGCCAAAAAGAAGCATTCGTTGACCCGACAGCGGAAGAACCGGCTGCATGGAACAAAGAAGCCGATGTGATCGCTTATTATACACCCATGAAAGCCATACTTTTTGTCAACCCGGCTTACCTGGAACAAGCCCTTGAAATCACCGGCGCGCACCCGGGATCCGACGGCAGGTACACGGGTCGCGGAATTACGCCTGAAGGGAAGCCCCTTGAGATCAAATTTGAAGTGCAGCCGGTACCTGAAGAGAAGCTATTCGAGATCGCGGCCAGCGAGGATGCGGTCCAGCTGCCGGTGCTGGTCAATGAATTCAGCGCCAACGGCACCAATTACAAGGTTTACCGCAATGCCGAATGCGGTCAGCAACAAGCGGCTTTCAACGGACCTTGCGACAACTTGTCCGACGGCACCTCCACCCACAACGAGTGGCTGGCCATCCGGAAATGCGGTCCCGGCAACGGCTTCTGCACCGAGGCCCGGCTGCTCGGCGGCTATCGTCACGCCTTTGAATTCAAGGACTGCCAGGGACCTAAAAAATCCAGCACCCCCTACTATATCTATCAGTGCTGGCAATAACCGCATAATCCCATTGGTGATCATACCCGTCGGGCGGCCCAAAGCTGCCCGGCTTCCTTTTTACTTCTCCAAAACAAAGATCACCGGTTCCAGGTATTTCGCATTTCCGCTGAACGCGCCGTTCATCAAGGCTTCATACGCTCGCCATTCGCGCCGCAATCGCAGGTTCAACCGACTTATTCCTTTTCCCAATCCGGAATAGACCCGGGACCAGAATTCTGCAAAGGTCAAAATCCGGTGTCTGGGTAATCGCATGTCATCCGGTCTTTCACAAGCCAGAACACGGAAACCGCTCTTTTCAAACAACCGGATCCAATCCTCAGCCGCCGGATAAAGGGCGTTGGCCTGAATAATGCCGAAACCGGCTTTGCCCTGCGTATTGATCTTTTCTATTACTTCAGGCGGGGTGCTGCGGCGCCAGACCAGATCGTTGAGCAATAACCTGCCGCCCGCTTTCAATTTGCTGCCGGCAAGCTCTGCCATATGCTTCAATCCTTCGCCTTCCTGAATGGCAAAAACCGATTCTGAAAAGATCAGGTCGAAATCCGGCGATAGATCCGGCCAACTGCCTTCTCTCGTTGCCAGGTGCAGCCTAACCTTGTCTTCAAGACCGCAAAAGCGCAGCCTTTTTCGCGCCTTCTCCAACATAGCCTCCGAGGCCTCAACCCCCTCCAGGCGCAAACCGGGGAGGCGGGCCTTCATCCCGACCAGGGTGGTCCCGGTTCCAAACCCCACCTCAAGCACGCGTTCATTCCCCTTCAGGTCCATTTTCTGCATCAGGTATTCCGTCCCCCGATTGCCGAAAGGATGGATGTACGCGCGGTTCACCTCGGTGAAATAGGCCAGCATGTCTCGCCTGTTGGTCATTCCAGATCAGGTTTTAAACAACAACCGGCAGCCCTGAAAGATGGTTCAAGGCTGCCGGCCATACTCCGGTTTCCCGGGAAGAAAACAAGGTTTTGCTATTGTTTCACCACCATGCGCGAGGCGGCCCAGTGATCCCCCTGGATCCGCAGCGTATAGGCGCCTGACGGCAATTGGCCTGCCCCGATCCCGAAACGGTTCCTGCCCGAAACGGTATTCCATTCGCCTTGCCAGACCGAACGCCCCAACCCGTCGAACAGCGCTGCCCTTACCGGGCCGGATTGGGTCAGGTTGAAGGTCACTTCCAGGTTTTCAACAAAAGGATTCGGCGACAGGGCCAGCCCCAGGTTGTCCGCTTCATTATCGGTGGTACCGACCTGCAGGTCGCGTTCGCCGGTATTGAACCAGACTGCCCAACGGGCGCCGTCATTCCGGGTGATATAGGTAAACGGATTCGCAGCGGCATTGAGTTTGTCATCGTCCACGGCAACGGCCTTGATCACCCGGCTCCCGCTGACGACATCATCATACAGGATAAAATCGTCATCCGTGGTATAGTTGGGCCAACCCTGGTCATTGCTCTGCGCAAAATACCCTACGTCGCCGGTCTGGATATTGACGGATTGGATGTACACATCGCCGGTCAGGTCGTCGAGAACGTCAAAAACCAGAATATATGGCGAGTTCTTCGCCAGGGAGGGGTCGCCTACACTGGTGTTTTCCGGCAGGGAGGAGAATATTTTCCCGATCTCGTTATTCCCGTAATCGTTGGCGGCTTTGTTCCAGACATTTATGAAGCCGATGTCCCAGTATTCGATGTTGAATCCGTTGCCCGGGATCTGGTTGAGCGCATCATAAATGACGTATTCGCCGGAGTAATCCCATTCCAGCACGTCGGCATAGGCTACGTTTCCGGAAGAAACGCCCTGGGCGGTTGTCGGATTGAACAGCTCGAAGGCCTGGTAGGTCTCCGCGTCCAGGTCAAAAACCCAAAGCTGGTTGTCATAATCATCCGTGAGGGCCGCCAGGTGGGTGCCGTCCTTGGAAATAGCCGCATTGCGCCAGATCGGTTCACTGCTGAGCTGGACGCCCTGCGCAGTCGGGGTATTCCAGTCGATGACGATGGCTTCAAGGGTCTTGTTCTGGGAAACATACACAATGATGGTACCGTCGTCGGTAATGCTGGGGCGGCTGAGGGGCCCAAGATCTGTCAGCGGGTTGGCGATGTTGGCGCCGCTGGGGTCGATGATCCGGAGCAAGGATTTGTTGGCATTGGTCAGCAGGATATAATCCAGGCCCACATTGGGGTCGAGATCGTCCTGGTAACTGCCGCCGCCGCCCTGGTTGCCGAAGATCTGTACGGCGTCGAAAGCGGCGCCGGCCGCCTGGGCCGCAGATGACCCGTATTTGGCCTGAGCTGCGGCAATAACGGCAATCCGGGCGTCAATGAACTTGGAGGAACGCACCAGGTACTTGTCCAGGGCTTCGTAATATACCTGTTCCGCCTTGTCCTTGCCGATGGCGGTAGCAAACAGGTAATAAGCCTTATTGGTGATCCCGCTGTTGATGTGGACGCCGCCGTTATCCTGCGAACCCGTGTATTTTTCAGACAACTTATCGGGTTGCCAGCTTGGGCTGGACAGGCCGGAGCCGCCGTTGTGCGGGTTGGAAAGATCGCGGAGGGCGCCTGTCGGGAAAACAGCCGTATTGACCACATCTTCGCCCATTTTCCAGTCGTCGCGGTCGATCATAGCGCCGAAAATATCGGCAAAGCTTTCGTTCAACGCGCCGGATTCCCCCTGGTAGTCCAGGTTGGCGGTATTTTGAATGACGCCGTGGGTGAGTTCGTGCCCGGCCACGTCGTCGGCTTTGGCCAGCGGTGCGGAGAATGACTGGTCTCCATTGCCGTAGTACATGAACTGACCGTCCCAGAAAGCGTTCCCCATCGAAAGGTCGTTCTCATCCGTTACGTTGATCAGGGAAATGATATTGCCGCCCTGGCCGTTGATGGAATTCCGGCTGAAAGTGTTCTTGTAATAGGTATACGCCAGCCCCGCGTTGTAATGGGCCGAAACCGCTGTCTTGTTGGTCCAGCTGTTATTGCCGGAGGTGACATGGATAACGTCGAAGTTATCCTGCTGTGGGGAATTATTCTGTGCGTCGACCGTCCAGATCACGCCGGCGGGGTCGTTTGGCATCTGGCTGCCCGCTGCGCTGTACATGGGTCTGGAAGCGTCGATAAGGTAAAAAGCACCCTGATATTCGTAGGTATTAATGGTCCGGCTAACGCCCTTCAGGTCGGTGGCATTAGCGGTTTTCGGACCGTCCGGCGGAGGGAAAGCCGGAATTTCCTTCGGCAGCATACTTTCAGGCCGGGGTGATCCTGCAGTCCCCGGATTTGCGGTATGCACATGCCCGTCAATCTGGCACAGTTCGCTGTAATTGCGGAGAACCTCGCCGGTTTCAGCATCAATAAAATAGGCCCAGCGGGCTGTCAGATTGGGAACAATATGGAGTTCCCACGCCAATCGCTCAGCAGCAGGTTCGTCATCCGGATGATAGATCACCAACCGGGCGTCGGTAACGGGCGCTTTGGTCACCCCGATTCCGGGAATGGCAAGCGACCTGACCGGCGTATGGCCGCGTACATCGGCAAAGGCTTTTTCAACGGCTTTTGCCTGGCTCAGAGCGGGAGTAAGGTCCTCCAGTTTTGAGCTCGGCCAGGATCGCCCCAACACCAGGAAACGACCCTCGGGCTGGAGGTGCACCGTCAGTTCGCCGCCGTAAACCGGTACGCCCCGGGAAGATTGCATAAACCGGAAATGCACAACCCCGTCCGTTTCGACCCCGGCTTTGGTTGATATCCATTCGGCGCCGGGATCACCGATCGCCATGATCTCAGCAGTAGCTTTCAGCACAGCCATTGCAGCGGCTTCATCGCGCGAATCGCCCCCGGCGAGTTTCCCGGTAACGGAAACAGGCCGGCCGTCTTCGGCATATACCACCGAAAAACCCTGTTGCAAGGCGCGGGCCGGCGTCAGGGCTGCGATCGACTTCGGATCGAAGGTCACAAAGTCCAGCGGACGGGAGCTTTTAAGCGGGAGGCCGCTCAGGCCATGAATCGGGAAATCCTTGATCTCATGGCGGGGACCTGTGTTTTTGTCAACTTGTACACTTGGTTTGATCTGGGCAGAGAGACTTGTCGCCAGCATCATCAGAAGCGGAATGTAAAGGCGTTGGATTTTCATATGAAAGAGTTTGATTGATTCAATTGTTCGATTGTTCGATTGTTCGATTGATTCGATTGATTCGATTGATTCGATTTTCCGATTGATGCGATTGTTCCGATTGGGGCGTCCGTCGGTTGGTCAGGTCAATCCAAACATTCGATTCAATCGGCCTAATCGATTCAATTCCTCGATTCCTCAATTCCTCGATTCCTCGATTCCTCAGTTCCTCAGTTCCTCAATAAATAATTGTTCGATTGATTCGAATCAACAATCAACAAATCAACAAGCACAAAGTGATAAGCGGAGCCTGCATGACCAAAGGGAATAATCAACAAATGCCCTGCTACTTCCCGGGTTCCTGAGTCGTCACTTTGTTGAGTTGCTGATAAAAATCCTTCACATTTTCGGAGACCGGCTTATCCTGGGCGCCCCATGTAATGCGTCGTTCGGCGCCCGATTGCCATTCGGAGATAAAATAGTAGATGTTGCCGGGTTCATTAACGCTTGCGTCCAGCTCTTTCATTTGGGCCGCTTTGGAAAAAAGATCTTTGGTCGTGCGGCGGCCAATTCGGGTCAGTTCCCTGAACGGCGTTTCCACTCCGACATGGGTGAACAGCTGGCCGTTTTCCAACAAAACGAACTCGGTGACCGCTCCGGTAAATCCGCCGCCGCTGCCGAAAATCAGGCGTTTTTCCGGCCAGTTTTCGGGCGTATAACTCTTGCAGGACCATAAAAAGAAAAAAAGCACGGGCAGGCTCAACAAAAGGCGATTTTTCATTTGGCAGTTTTTACGCGCTAAAGTACAAAATCCCATAAATTGTCCGGGCGTTAAGATTTTCTTAACATAATTACCGCCCCATTTCGCTTATATTGCCAATCTACAAAAATACTGCATCATGAAAAGACTTTTATTCCTCCTCGCATTTGTATGCTTCGCATTTACAGCCGGGCTCCAGGCTCAAAGCTGCCACGGCGCCAAGGCTGCCAAAACCGAAGGCAAGTCCTGCCATTACTCAGCTTTGGCTGCCGCTTCGAAGGCCGCTGCGCAGGATCCCAGCATTGAGGTCAGGGAATGCGCATATACCGGCAAAACGACCTATGTGCGCAAGGAAGTTTGCCCCCATTCCGGCAGAGTTACATACGCTAATGTGGAATACGACGCGGCTTCCGCCACCTTCGTCAACATCGCCACCGACGCTAAAGCCGAAGCTTCGGCAACGGTAGGTGAAAACCCAATCAAAAAATCAGGCCCGTCCAAAGTAAAAGTATCCTTCGGCGCGGATCACCCCGCTTGCTGCGGCGGGTCGGGCAGCTGTACCAAAGCAAAGGCCGCCAAAGCCGAAGCTGCGCAAAGTGCTGCCGGCAAACTCGCTGCAAATTGAGCCGGCGGGATCGCGGTCCAGTGCTTGACGGACTCCAGTAAATGGATCATCTACGTTTCTTCTAATGTGCAGAAGACACGTTCTTTGAGCTCAAACTCGGATTCCCCGGTTTGGAAGTACTTGCTATGCTGAAAATCTGGGTTAATTCATTTGTTTTTTTATTTTCAAAATTGAACCAGTTGGCATATCTTGACCCCGAATAAGCTCAATTTAGTAACCAATCTCCACTTATTTTATGAAACTAAAATCTTCATTCGCAATGGCGATTATGCTTTCAATCGCCACGGTTCCGCTTTCTGCACAAAAATTCCTGGAGCCCTCTTTTGATTTCTCCGAAAAAAAGATCTCTTACCTTACCTTGGAAGACGATTCCGAAGTTCAGGTTTATCTCCGGAAATTAAAGTACGAGAAAGGCCTCATTGAGGAAATCAAAGTAGAAGGCACCGATGGAAAAAAGGTTAAGATTTCTCCTGAAAAAATCAAATTCATGTACCTTCCCCAAAGCGGTTTCGACAAATTTGTCAAGGCTTATGATTTTATCCACGATGCCCAAAAATGGGATAATGATAAAATTGACCGTGGCAAAGTAGCAGAAGGATACATTTACTTCGAAAAAGCCGAAGTAAAGATCAAAAAGAAAACTGAGACGTTGATGATGCAGCTCCTGAATCCTTCCTTTTCCAGCAAGATCAAGGTCTATCACGACCCGTATGCCAAAGAAACTGCAGGCATCGGAATTGCAGGCATCAAAGTAGCTGGCGGCGATGATAAATCTTATTACGTAGCCGCCCATGGCGCACCTGCCTTTAAATTGATAAAGAAAAACTACGAGGAAGAATTTGCAGCATTGTTCGATAACTGCACCGTATTAAACCAGAAATACGCAGACAAGATCAAGTGGGTAGATTTAGAAACCCACGTCTATGAGCACAGCCTGGACTGCAATTGAACCGGCTGTATAAATTGCCTGCAGCCGTCAACTTTGTCTCTGACGGCTGCGGACATCATCCAGCGTCTTCACTCCAACGAAGCTTCAGCGTAGTCGGGCAGCACCCAGCTCATTTCAATCCCGGCAAAAAAGGCACAAACTGAAAATTGTGGAATGTCTCTTCCCTGAACTCGGTTTCGCTTATCCGGGTGATCCGGTACATCTTCTGGACCTTCTCCCCTACCGGGATCACCATCATTCCGCCGATGGTCAGTTGTTTCAACAAATTCTCCGGGATTTCAGGCGCACCTGCCGTGACCAGGATGCGGTCAAACGGGGCGTATTCCGGAAGGCCCTTGTAGCCGTCCCGGTGGAAGCAGCGCACGCCTTTCAACCCCAGCCCGTCGAGCATGGCTTTTGCTTTCAGGTATAGCGGTTCATGGCGTTCTACCGTGTAGACCCGGGCGCCAAGCAAAGCCAGCACAGCGGATTGATACCCTGATCCGGTGCCGACTTCCAGTAATTTCATTCTTTTTTCAACTTCCAGCAGACTGGTCTGGTAAGCTACGGTATACGGCTGCGAGATCGTCTGGCCTTCCCCGATGGGAAACGGCTTATCGGAATAGGCCCATTCTTCGAATGCCTTTTCCAGAAAATAGTGCCTGGGTAAAGCCTCCATGGCTGCCAGCGTTTTTTCGTCCCGGATGCCTTTTTCGCGCAATTCTCCGATCAGTTTTCGGCGCATGCCCTTATGGCGGTAGGTATCTTCCAAAATGAATGCTTATTAAGAGATTTTTTTATGAGCTTCCCCCGGATTTATTGGCGGAATAATTACTTTTGCTCAAAGCGTAATAACCAACACTGCGAACAAAAATACAGCTAAAATGGCCAATATCAAATTCGGAACGGACGGATGGCGGGCAATCATCGCCCTGGATTATACGGTTGACAACGTCAAACTCGTCGCACAGGCAACAGCTACCTGGCTCAAAGGCCGGGGCGCGTCCAAAGTCGTGATCGGGTACGACTGCCGTTTCGGCGGCACGTTGTTCACCGAAGCCGCAACCCAGGTGTTCGGCGCCAACGGGATCAAGGTGGTCATGCACAACCACTTTGTCAGTACCCCCATGGTGTCGCTCGGCGTTGTGAAAACAGGCTCGGATGTCGGCGTCGTGATCACCGCTTCGCACAATCCGCCTTCCTACAACGGATTCAAGCTCAAATCCAACCTCGGCGGCCCGATGATCCCCTCGGAAGTGTCCGAAGTGGAAGCCCTGATCGGCACCCCGGTACCCGCCCAACTGCCGTCACTGGATGAGATGAAAGCCAAAGGCCTGCTGGAATATGTCGACCTGGAGAAGATGTATCTGGACCATGTCGCCGCCAATTTCGACCTGGATGCCATCCATGAGGCCAACATCAAGGTGGCCTATGACGCCATGTACGGCGCCGGACAGGACGCCATGCGCAAATTGCTTCCGGATGCCGTCCTGCTGCATTGCGATTTCAACCCCTCGTTCAGAGGCCAGGCTCCTGAACCCATCCATCGCAATCTGATGGAGCTTTCCACGACCATCGCCAGCGACCCGTCCATCAAACTGGGGATCGCCAACGACGGGGACGCCGACCGGATCGGCCTGTACGATGAAGATGGCGAATTTGTCGACTCCCATCATATCCTGCTGCTGCTGCTGTTGTACATGCACAACTACAAAAAACAAACAGGCAAAGTC
>WBZL01000650.1_pt1 | contig 38766 bp, 32 predicted proteins | sample 5204291 | NCBI WGS metagenome assembly WBZL01 (sample SAMN12344345, study PRJNA552823) | activated sludge metagenome | biome: Activated sludge suspended growth; feature: Nitrification reactor; material: Wastewater; isolation source: activated sludge from nitrification reactor of wastewater... | reverse complement strand
ACCCGCCGACCGACCACTTCACGCCCGGCCGCTGGGTCTGGGCGGATCTCGTCACCGCCGACGTCGCCACGGCCGCCGGGTTCTACGGCAAGGTCTTCGGCTGGACGTTCGAGACCTACGGCGGCGAGGACGACCGCGACACATACACGCTCGTGCTCGACGACGGCTTGCCGATCGGAGGCATGGTGTACGACGCGCGCGCGATGAAGGACAAGGCGCCGTCGGCGCGCTGGATCGGCCTGGTCTCGGTGGGCGATCCCGGGGCCGTCGCCGACAGCGTCACGAAACACGGCGGACAAGTCGTCTACGCACCGGTCGCGCTCGGCGAACGCGGCGAGACCGCCGTGTTCCGCGATCCCGAAGGCACGCTGTTCGGCGTCGTGAAGTCACGCAACGGCGATCCCGGCGATTTCCTCGGTGGCGTCGGCGAGTGGGTCTGGCTCGACCTCTGGTCGAACGACGTCGACAAAGCCGCGCAGTTCTACCGCGCCGTGATCGGCTACGAGGCCCTGCCGGCCGGCGCGGCCGCGCGCAGCGGCGTCAACCTCGTCTCGGGCGGCTACGTGCGCGCGGGCATCATGGCAAAGCGCGACGCCCGGACATCCTCCGTGTGGCTGCCATACGTTCGCGTCGCCGACGCCAGAATGGTTGCCGATGCCGCCCGCGCAGCGGGCGGGCGCGTGATCTACGAGCCCGCGCCGCTCGGGCAAGCGCGGGTCGGCATCCTCGCCGATCCGACGGGCGCCCTCGTCGGCATCGTGCAGTTGCCGGGCACGGAGGGCCGGCCATGAGCCTCTTCCATGTCCTGCGCGGCCGGACCGCGCTGGCGGTCGCGCTCGGCGCCACGGTGCACGCGCTCGCGGGCTGTGCGAGCGACGGTGGCTACGGGGGCGGCGGCGTCTCGACGAGCGTCAGCGTCGGCGTGGGTTACGGCAGCTACTATGGCCCGGGCTGGTACGGCGGGCATTACGAGCCGTATCCGCCCGTCGTGGTCGTGCCACCACCGCGCCCCCCCGACGAGAGGCCGGAGCGCCCGGGCGCGCACCCGACCCCGTTGCCCGGCGAGCTGCCGACGACGATGCCCTCGACGCGGCCTGCGCCCGCAGGCGGTGCGACGCGGCCTTCGATGGCCCCAACGCGTCCGTCGACTGTCGATCGCCCGACGAGCCGTCCCTCCGCGCGGCCCGCGCCGCGGCCGATGCCCCGACCGATGCCACGCAGGCGGTGATGCCCCCGGGTCCGGCGACGGATCCTAGAACACGATTCCGATCAGCTTTTTCAGCAATTCGTCGAGCGGCATCAGCGTCAGCAGCAACGGCAACATCGGCGCGAGCGCGATGACCGCGAGCTGGACGATCGCTTCCTTCGAGGCCGGCACGAGGCGCATCTCCTTGATCACGCCGAACGCGTTGGCGAGGTCGGCGAGCGACTGGATGTCGCCCGACCCGAGCATCGCCTCCTCCGGCTCGTCGCCGCGCAGCCACTTCCCATCGAACGCACGCACGTAGCGCTGCGCAAAGTTGCCGTATTCGCGCAGGGCCTTGCGCTTGGCGCCCGCGAGCTGCGGCGCGAACGTCGCCAGCGGCCCCACGACCATCACCATGAGCACGATCACCAGCAGCAGGATCTCCAGGTGAAACTCGGTCAGGCGCGCACCGGCATGGAAGATCTGGTTCGCGAGCACGCCGGCCAGCAGCACGCCGTGGGCCACGATCAGCGGCACGAACGCATAGACGGTGTTCGACAGGAACCCGAGACCGCCGACGCGGTCGGGGTGCGTCGGCACGAGCTGCAGTTCGATGCGTGACACCTGCCAGAGCAGGCGCGCCCAGATGACCATGCGGAAGTACCAGCGGATGAGCAGGAACTGGAAGGCGGGCAGGCTCACGTACACATACCACGCACCGGGCAGCGTCAGCGTGGAGCCGCCGGCGCCGTTCGGGGTCGAGTACCAGGTCGCCGTGGACAGCGAAAGGTAATCACGCCACACGAACTGCACGCCCACGACGTAGACGAATGCCAGCAGGGCGACCTCGGCGATGATCGAGTTCCGCCACCGGTAGGCCGAAGCGATCGCCACCTCGAGCCGGTCACCGGCCGATGCCGGGATCAGCTCCCGTGCCCGGAACGTGCTCGCCACCAGGCGCATGCGCTCGTGCACGGTGAGTTCCGCCGCGATCAGCAACGGCATCGCCAGAAGGAACCGCGTGTGCGGTTCCACGTCCATCAGGAACGGCGTCGGCACGCCGCCGATCAACGTACCGCTCGCCGCGGTGAGCAGGAACAGCGGCAGCCAGGCGATCGTCGTGATGACGACGATGCGCCGCCGTTGCAGCAGCAAGTGGTCGTCGGCCAGATGCGACCGCCGCAGGAGCTGATACAGCGGTCCACCGAGGACCAGCGAAAAATCCTGTGTGCCCGTCGTCCTCGAGGTGGCGTCGCTGTGCACGGCTCGTTCCTCCCGCCTGGCGGGTCGTCGCGCCGGAAGCGCCCCTGGCGACCGCCGGGGGGCGCCGATCCGTCAGAATTTCCAGCCGACGCTCAGGTCGAACCCGTCGAAATCCGGCGTGCCATCCGCCTGGTCGAAGTCGATCCAGTCGATGCGGTAGCTCGCGTGCACGGCGACGGTGTCGCTGAAGTCATAACGCGCGCCGATGCCGAGCTGGTACGTCAACCCGTCAAGCGTGCGCGTGTCGACCCACGACGTGCAGATGTAGCCGTACCACGGGTCCCACCAGCAGCCGACTTCGGGCGGTTCCGTCGCGATGTTGGTGTCGACCCAGCTCCAGCCGATCCCCGCCGTCACGAACGGCCGGAACGGGCCGTCGAGGAAGTTGTATGTGCCGGTCGCGAGCAGCGTCGAATAGTCCAGATCGCCCTTTGCGCGGAAGCTCTCGCCGGCCTCGTCGCCGGCGATGTCCGCGTCGTAGCTGCGCTGGCCGATGCCGAAAGCGGCACCCAGCTGCAGCGCGTCGGTGAGGCTGTAGTCGAACGCCACCCGGAAGCCCGCGTCGCTGTCGAACGACGCGGACGTTCCGCCCTTGAAGTCGGCGCCGCTCGAGTTGAGAAAGGCGACGCCAAGGCTGGTTTCGAACCCTCCCTGCTCCAGCGACTGCGCACCTGCCGGCAGCGTGCAGAGAATGCCCGCTGCAACGGCAAACCATGTCGATCGTCTCATCGTGTCACTCCTCATTCGCACGAACTCCCCGGGGTCAATACTCGTAGAACATCTTCTGGATCCGGACCGGGTCGTTCGTCTGCGTGAGCGCGAGCTGCAACAGCACGCGCGACTTGGCCGGGTTCAGCTCGCCCGACGCGACGAAGCCCTTGTCGTCGTCATTCACCTCGTTGTTGCGGAGCACGATGCCCGATGGCAGGCGGGTGCTGCGCACGACGACGATGCCGCTCTTCGCGGCCGTGGTCAGCGCATCGAGCGCCGGCGTCGTCATGTTTCCGTCGCCCACGCCCGCCACGACGAGGCCCCTGGCGCCGTTGCGGACGGCTGCCTCGATCAGGTCCGCGCTCATGTTGGCGTGCGCGTAGATGACGTCGACGCGCGGCAGCCTGTCGAGCCCGTCGATCGAGAACGTCGTCGCCTTGCCGAGCTTGCGGTCCATCGGCTCGAACCAGTCGATCTTGCCCGTGTGCACGACACCGGCCGGTCCGCGATTGATGCTCGCGAACGTCTGCACGCTGGTCGTGTCGGTCTTCACGACGTTGCGCGCGTAGTGGATCGTGTCGTTGAGCACAACGAGCGTGCCCTTGCCTTTCGCACCGGGGTCGGTGGCGACCGCCGTGCCGTTGTAGATGTTGCCCGGGCCGTCGGCGCTGATCGCCGTGGCCGGACGCATCGAGCCCACCATCACCACCGGCTTGTCGCTCCTGGTGACGAGCGAAAGGAAGTAGCTCGTCTCCTCCAGCGTGTCGGTGCCGTGGGTGATCAGCACCGCGTCGGCGTCGGGCGAGGCCAGGACTTCGTTGACGCGCTTGCCGAGCCTGAGCCAGATGGCGTCGCTCATGTCCTGGCTGCCGATGTTGGCGACCTGCTCGCCCGTGATCACGGCGAGCTTGTCGAGGTTCGGCACGGCCGCGAGCAGCGAGTTGACGTCGTAGGCGCCCGACTTGTAGCCGTAGTCGGTCGCGCTCGCCTGCGCGCCTGCGATCGTGCCGCCCGTGGCGAGCACCCGCACCTTCTGCAGGTCGGCCGCCTGTGCCGCCACGACAACGCCCGCGGCCAGGCAGACCGGCAAGGCCGCATTCCATGCACTGAACTTCTTCATGGCATCCGCTCCTTTGAGTGCCCGGCCGGCGGGCCGGCCAGACGTTCGGTCACGACACTTTCCCGGGCTTGCGGGCCCTGGAGCCCTTTCTCACGGTCGCCGGCTTCGCGCCGACCGGCGCGGCCGGTTTCGGCCCCGCAGCGGGCCCGGCCTTCTTGCCGGTGGCGGCCTCGTATGCCTGTCGGTAGCTGCGCGCAACGGCCCGCACGGCGCGGCCGATGTCGTCGTACACATGGTCGTTCAGGTTCGCGAACGAGACGCGGACCGACCAGTCGGGCGCCTCGAAACCGCCGCCGTTCAGCACCACGATGCCGTGGTCCTCGGCGAGGCGGAACACGATGTCGAGCGGGTGGATGTTCTCCTTCATCCACTGGACGACCTCCTCGCCCACGTGCTTGCGCGCCCAGAACTCGAAGTCGATCAGGCCGTAGTAGTAGTCGTAGAGCTCGTTCGGTGCCACCTCGATGCCGAGGCCCTCGAGCGTCGCCTGGAACCGCTTCTTGACGATGCCGATGCAGGCCTTCTGGTAGTGCTTCTTCTCGTCCATCAGCTCGCAGAGCGAGAACAGCGACATCATCACCTGCTGCGGCAACGACAGCCCCGCGGTGTGGTTGAGCGCCACGTCACGGCTGTCGGCGACGATGCGGTCGATGAACCTGACTTTGCGCGGCTCGAGCGTCAGTGCCGCGTAGCGCTTGTCGAGGCGCTTGAGCAGCGGTTCCGGGTGCTTCGCGATCCGGCGGTCGAACAGGTTGTTCTCGTGCACGGCGATGACGCCCAGACGCCAGCCGGTGCAGCCGAAATACTTGCTGTAGGAGTAGACGCCGATGGTGTTGTACGGGAACGCGCCGAGCAGCGAACGGAACCCCGGCACGAAGGTACCGTAGACGTCGTCGGTCAACAGGATCAGGTCGGGCCGCTTCTCGAGCACGGCGCCGATCTTCGCGATCGTCGCCGCACTGAGCGCCATCGCGCTCGGATTGCCCGGGTTGACCAGGAAGAACGCCTTGACGTTCGGGTCGAGCAGCTTGCCGAGCTCGGCGTCGTCGAACTGGAAGCGGTTCTCCTGCTTCGCCTGCACGTTCACGATCTCGAGGTCGTAGTCCTCGAGGTGTGGCATCTCCAGGTACGGCGTGAAGATCGGCGTGCCGAGCGCGATCGTGTCACCCGGGTTGAGCAGCCGGTTGGTCTTCATCGACTTGAAGAGGTAGCACATGGCGGCCGTGCCGCCTTCGACGGCGTACAGATGGAACCGGCCCTTCGGCCGCGGCGACCCGCACATGGCCCATTGCAGGTATTCGTGCACGATCTGCTCGTTGTGCACGAGCATGCGGTCGGGCACCGGGTAGTTGTCGCCGATGATCGAGTCGACGAGTTCGTGCACGAACGCGTCGGCCTCGAAGCCGAAGCGCTTCACGGCCCACGGCACCATGGCCGTGAGCATGTCCGCACCCGGCAGGTCGCCGTGCCTGCCGAGCCAGGCCGCGAGACGATCGGCGATGCCGCGGGCCTGCGGCATGCCACCGACGCCCGGCGGCAGGTCGAGCACGCGCTTGCTCTCGACGATCGCGAACTGGCCGAGCAGGAAGAAGGCCTCGCGCGGCTCCGTCGCGATCCAGTTCGGGTTGCCACGGCCCGCGTTGAGGTACGCGACCGCGGACGCACTGGACGTGCGGCTGGCGGCCCGAGCGAGGAAATCCTTGATCTCGAACGGACTCAGCGCCTCGTATTCACGCAGCTTGAGGACATCCATGACGATCTCCTGGCGGCGAGGCCGCCGTTACGAGCCACCGCCCACCAGCATCAGCACGATCACCATCCCGAAGATGGTCAGCAGCGTGTTGCCGATGGCGTAGGGCATGCCGTAGCCGAGGGCGGGCACCCGGCTCTTCGCCGCTTCCTGGATCATCCCGAGCGCCGCGGTCGTCGTACGCACGCCCGCGCACACGCCGAACAGGATCGCCGGGTGGAACTTGAACACGTAGTGGCCGAGCAGGACCGCCGCGACCAGCGGTATCGAGGTCGCGACGACGCCCCAGAGGAACAGGCTCACGCCCACGTGCTGCAGGCCCGAAACGAAGCCCGGCCCCGCGGTAATGCCGACGATCGCGATGAACACGTTGAGGCCGAGCGCGTTCATGAGCCACAGCGCGGGGCCCGGAATGTTGCCAAAGGTCGGGCGCACGGCCCGGAAATAGCCGAGCAGCAGGCCGGCGAGCAGCGCGCCGCCCGACGTGCTCAGGCTGATCGGGATGCCGCCCGCCACGTAGGTGAGCGCGCCGACGAGGCCGCCGATCGCGATGCCTGCGGCAACGACGGCGAGGTCGGCCAACTCGACGGGCTTGTCCGCATGACCGAGCAGTGCCGTCGCCGAATCGACGTGACGCGTGCTGCCGCCGATCGTCAGGATGTCGCCACGCAGGATCTCCGTCTCGGGCAGGATCGGGATCTCGACCAGGTGACGGGTGATCTTGCGCAGGTAGATGCCGCGCGCCGCCGGCAAGTCGGCAATCTCCCGAAGCGTGCGGCCGTTCACCGCCGCGCTGCGGACGAACACGTCGACCATCGTGACCGGCACGTCGAGCAGCGCCGCGTCCTCGACCTCCGGCACGATGGTATCGATCTGCTCGACCAGCACGGCACGCGGCCCGGAGATCGCAACGACGTCGCCGGGCTCGAGCACGGTATCCGCATCCGCGTCGAGGAACCGGTCACCGCGGTGCACGCGTTCGACGAAGAGGCGCAAGCCCGGGAAGATCTCACGCACGGGCCTGCCGGTGAGGCCGCTGCCCGCCTCGACGCGGTAGGCGCGGACCTCGATGCGTCGATAGGCGGAGAAGACGCCGGCATCGAAGCCGGCCTGCCCGCCTCCCATCTGCTTCTCGTATTCCGCGCAGGCAGCCGGCAGGTCGACGCGGATCAGCTTCGGCCCGAGTTGCGCGAGCACGATCGCCGAACCGATGGTGCCGAAGATGTAGGTCACTGCGTAACCGACCGGAATCGCGTCCAGATAGGCCTGCGCCTGGCCCGGCGGCAGGTCGAGCCGCCCGATCTGGTCGCTGGCGACGCCGATGGATGCCGAGATCGTCTGTGAACCGGAGTACAGACCGACCGCATAGCCGAGGTCGAGACCGGCGACCAGCGCGCAGACATAGGGAACCACGAGGCACAGCGCCAGCACGATCAGCGAGAACGCGATCTGCCGTGGGCCGTCCTTGCCGAGACCGCTGAAGAACTGCGGGCCGACGCCGTAACCGACCGCGAACAGGAACATCAGAAAGAACGTGGACTTGATCGGCCCCGCGATGGCGATGCCCAGCTGGCCGATCAGGACCGCGGTGATCAGCGTCGCGGTGACGTTTCCCAGGTTGAATCCGGCGAGCTTTTTCGGCCCGACCCAGAATCCGACGGCGAGGGCGAGGAAGATCGCGAGTTCCGGATAGGAGCGCAGCGTGTCGACGATCCATTGCCACATGACACTCCACCTGCCCGTACGCATCAGGTCATCAGGAGCACGATCACCGTGCCCCAGATCGCCAGGAACACGTTGCCGACGGCGTACGCGACTCCGTAGCCGAGCGACGGCACCGAGCTGCGCGCCGCCTCCTGCACGGCGGCGAGCGCCGGCGTGGCGGTACAGCCGCCGGCACACACGCCGAGCAGCACGCCCGGGTGCATTCTGAATACCCACCGTCCGATGGCCACACCGACCAACAGCGCGACCGAGACCGTGAAGGCGCCGGCGACCACGAGCGTGAGCCCGCTCTGCTGCACGCCACGTACGAAATCCGGGCCGGCATTGAGACCGACGACGGCGACGAAGCCGGTCAGGCCGATCGATTCGAAGATCCAGAGCGTGGGCCCGGGGATGCGGCCGAACCAGTCAGGCTTCACCGAGCGCAGGTAGCCGCACACCAGGCCTCCGAGCAGCACGCCAACCGGCAGACTGAGCCCGACCTCGACACCACCGACGTGGATTGCGGGCAGCCCGATCAACGCACCGGCGACGATGCCGGTCGCCACGACGAGCATGTCGGTCACGTCCGTCGCCCGGTCCGCGACACCCAGCAGCGCCGTAGCGCGCGACACACTGCCGCCGAGGCCGACGATCGTCACGACGTCGCCACGCTGCACGACGAGGTTCGGCAGCAGCGCGAGCGGCATGCCGCCGCGTGTGATGCGCCGGACGAAGACGCCGCGCGCGGCCTCGGTGCGCCCCAGGTCGGCGAGCCGGCGGCCGGCGGCCTCGCGGCTCGTGATGACGACGTCGAGCACCTCGCCGGTCACGTCGAGCAGGTCGCGGTCGTCGGTCTCCAGGAGCCCGGTACCGTCCGCCTCGAGCACCTCGACCAGGGTGGCGCGCCGGCCCGAGACGGCGATCGTCTCCCCGGCGCCGAGCACGTGCCCGAGGTCCGCATCGATGATCTGGCCGCGACTGCGCAGGCGCTCGATGAACACGCGCGTGCCGCCGGCGGCCTCGAAATCCGCGATGGTGCGACCCACCCAGGGGCTGTCGGGCGCGAGCTGATAGGCACGAAGCTCGAATTCGCGCCGCGCCACCGGCGGCGAGCTGGCCGGGCCGAGCGTGTCCTCCTCGTATTTCCGGCACTCCTCGGCGAGGTCGATGCGCATCAGCTTCGGCGCGAGTTGCGACAGCACCCACGCCGCGCCGATCACGCCGACGAGGTAGGTCACGGCGAAAGCGACGGGAATGGCATTGGTGAGGCCGGCCTTCCCGCCGTCCGCCAGGTCCAGCCTGGCGATGGCGTCCATCGCCGTGCCAATCGTGGCCGATTCGGTGAGCGAGCCCGCGATGAGGCCGGCGGCCGTGCCGGCGTCATAGCCGAACAGCCGGGCGACCAGCCAGCCGGCCAGCAGGCCGGTGACCGCGACGATGGCTGCCAGGGCAGCGTGCTGCAGGCCGTCGCTGCGCAATCCGTGAAAGAACTGTGGCCCGGTGCGAAAGCCGATTGCAAACAGGAACAACAGGAAGAAGCACTGCTTGACGTCGTTCGAGAGCGTCACGCCGAGCTGGCCGACCAGCACGCCGGCGAGCAGCGTGCCAGTGACGGCGCCGAGCTTGAAGCTGCCGAGCGAAAGCTTGCCGAACAGGTAGCCCAGCCCCAGCACCAGGAAGAACGCGATTTCGGGATGCGCCCGCAGGATTCCTTGCAGCCACTCCATGCGTCACTCCTCCGTGGCCGCGAGCGGCGTCCCCGATGGCGGGGCAGGGTCGAATCCTCCGCCCAGGGCCAGGTGGACGTTGACCCGCTGTACCAGTTGCTCGGCCTCCACGCGGACGAGCGCCGTGCGCGACGCATGCACCGCAAGCTGCTGCTGCTGCACACCGCGCAGGTCGCCGGAACCCACCCGGTACCGGATCTGCGCGAGGTCCGCGGCGCGCTGGTTCTCGGTGACGGCGCGGCTCAGGATTCCCTCGCGCCGCCGCGCCGCGAACTCGGCGGACAGCGCGTTCTCGACCTCGCCGAAGGCGCGGGCGCCCACCTGTCCGTATTCGGCCACGGCACGCTTCTGTTCGGCCGTACGGATCGCGACCTGCTGCTTGAGCGCGCCACCCGTGAAGACGGGCAGCATGAGACTGGCTCCGGCGCTCCACACGGGGTTGTCGCGGTTCTTGAGCACGAACAACTCGCTCGAGATGTCGTTGACCGATGCAGTGAGCGAGATGCGCGGCAGTCGCGCGGCCTGGGCTTCCTGCGTCCGGTAGAACGCGGCGGCGACCCGCCGGTCGGCCGCGATGACGTCCGGACGGCGCTCGAGCAGTTCGGACGGCAGGCCGGCCGGCACCGGGCCGGGCAGGTCGGCCAGCACGCTCGCGACGCCGACTTCCGCCGACGGGTAACGACCGAGCAAGGCCTCGAGCGCGCGCAATGCCTGTTCGCGCGCAAGGCGGAACTGCTCGACCGTGTCGCGGATGGTCTCCGCGTTGGCGCGGGCCAGTGCCGAATCGTAGCCGTCGCCCTTGCCGACGCGTTCGCGCTGCTCAGTCAGGCTCACGAGCTGCGTCGCGGCTGCGGCCATCCCTTCGGCGAGTCGTTGCTGCAGGCCGGCCTCGACCGCCAGGAAATAGGCCTTGGCCGTCAGCGCGGCGATGGACTGCCGCGCATACTCGGCATCCGCCGCGGCCGAGGCGTACACCTCGTACTGCGCGGACTTCGCCGAGCGCACCCGGCCCCAGAGGTCGAGCTCCCAGTCGGCGAACAGTCCCACGCCCTGCAGGCCGGACGCGTCGCCGCCCATCTCGCCGCCGCCGCGCGCGAGCAGGTTGACCTGCGGCCACAGCGTCGAATCGGCGAGCTGCGCGTACTCGGCCGCCACCCGCACGCTGGCGGCAGCGACACGCAGGTCGGGGTTGTGGGCGATCGCCTCGGCGACGAGCGACTGCAGCTGCGCGTCGCCGAACGTCGCGAGCCAGCCGGCGGCGACGGCGCCCCCGGTCTCGCCCGCCGTCCATTGCCCGGGCGTCGCCACCGCCGGCAAGGCCTCGGCCCGGTAGTCCGCGGGCTTCGGCGGCGGCGCGAGCGAGCAGCCCGCGAGTATCGCGAGCGTCGCGACGGCGAGCGTGCTGACAGGCCTGCGGTCCATGTCAATGCAGCTTCAGCACGAGATAATCCATGTACGCGCCGACCCGCAGGATCACCATGCGCACGATGTGGATCATCTTGCCGCTGTTGGTGTAGACGGCAGCATTGCCGGCGGCCCCCGCAGCGATCAGCAACGGCCTGTCGGCCTCCTCGATGTCGAACTTGACTGCGAACCGGTTCGGCGGTGCGGTCAGCACGCCGGTCATCGGCAGCGTGCCGCTCTGCTGCATCTGGCCGGCGCCGGTGGCCCAGATGATCGAGTCGACCCTGGCGCGCACGATGCGACCCGGGTTGGTCTTGAGCGTGAACTCGGCATAGTTACCGGGCTCGATCTGGTGCAGCTCGTTCTGGTTGTAGAGCGCAACGACCTGCCCGTCTGCCTCGACCAGCGTCATGACCGGGTTGAACGGCATGCCGGCAACGAACGCCCCTGGCCGCAGCGCGAGGTTGATGACGTAACAGTCGCAGGGCGAGCGGGTGACCGTCTGCTCGAGTTCCCACTCGGCGTTGGCGAGGTCCGCGCGGATCGCCGCCACCGTGGAAATGTCGCCGTTGACCGTCGCGACGAGCTGGGCGCGGACCTGCGCCTCGTTGGCGAGAGACGTGTCGAGCTGCGCCTCGAGGTCGCGCAGGTTCGATTCGGCCTGCTCGAGGTCGAACCGGTTGCCTGCGCCAGTCGCCGCGAGCTCCTGGTTCTGCAGCACGCGCTTGCGCGCGAGGTCGAGGCGTGTGCGGATCGCAGCGGTATTGCCGGTGGCGGATTTCAATTGTTCGTTGAGCTGCTCGTTGCCGCCCTCCGCACCGACGAGTTGTGCCGTCAGGCTGTCGACCTTGAGCTGGTAAGGCTTCGGGTCGATCCGGAACAGGACGTCGCCCTTCCTGACCAGCCGGTTGCCTTCCTCGACCGGCACGTCGACGACGCGGCCGCGCACCTGCGAGACGATCGGGATCGTGTACTTGAACACGCGGACATCGGCCGACGAGGGCGCGAACACGTTCAGACACAGGATCAGCGTCGCGATGCCGACGATCGGAATGACGGCGACGGTGACCTGCGACGTGGTATTCCACGGCAGCCACCTGAACTTGAAGAAGATCAGCCAGACGAAGAAGCTGTAGATGCCGAGCAGGAGGATTTCCATTACAGCGCCTGCCCCGCCCTGGCCGGCAGGCGCGGCTCGAGCGCCGCGAGTTGCTCACGGATGAGCTTCAGTTCCTCGGGTGCATGCGGCGAATCCGCCATCAGGCGATCGAGATCGCCGCGCAGCTTCGCCAGATCTTCCCGCAGGGTCGCCTCGAACTCCGGCGCCTCGTCCGCGATCTTCTGGTAGTACTCGTCGGTCTTGTCGCGACCGTAAGCCATCTTGTAGAGCACGGGCTTCGTGTAGGCCCAGAGCCAGGCGAACGGCCACAGCATGCCGCCGAACACCAGCGACAGCAGGCAGAGCACCTGGATCGCCTCCGTCTGGGGATGGTGCCGCTTGTGCGCGATCTTCTCGGGCAGCACGTGCACCAGCCAGAACGCCACGATCAATACGATCGGCACGATCACGATCACGACGAGCGCGATCACGTTCGCGGCCTTGGCGAGCGCTTCGCCGGTCAGGAACGACGCCTGCGCCGGTGCTGCCATCGTTGCGGCGAGGAACGCGCACAGCGCGCGCACGAGCAGCGCCGCCCGTTGCGTGATCGGTCGGGACACGGGAAGCGTCCCCTCTGGTGCGAGCCGGCTCATGTCGCCACCCCCATCGTCGTGTTCATACCTGGACCCGACTCTACGGGGACTGGCGTGGCATGTGAATCCGCATGCTTCGTGGGGGGACGATCGGCTTCGGCGATCCACTCGTCGAGCAGGGTATGCGCCACCGCAAGCACGACCGGGCCGACAAAGATGCCGACCACGCCGAACGCGAGCAGACCGCCGATGACCCCGGCGAAGATCAGCAGCAGCGGCAGGTCGGCGCCACGCCGGATCAACACGGGCCGGACGAAGTTGTCCATGACACCGACCGTCAGCGTCCAGACGAGCATCAGCGTGCCCCAGCCGGTGCCGAGCGCATGGAACGTCCACGCCGTCGCGCCGGCCATCACGAGCAGCGGACCCAGCTGCGCGATGCAGAACATGAACACGATCGCGGTGAGGACGCCCGCGAAAGGCACGCCGACCACCAGGAGCCCGATGCCCGACAGCACGGTCTGCAGCACCGCCGTGATCACGACACCCATCGCCACGCCCCGGATGGACTGACCCGCCAGCACGACCATCCGGTCGCCACGGCCGCCGGCCAGGCGCCGGGCGAAGCCACGCACCCACGCGGCCCAGGCCTCGCCGTCCGAGTACAGCACCGCCGCCAGGATCGCGATCAGCAGGAACTGCACGAGCGTCAGCACGGCGCTGCCGGCGTTCTGCGCAAACCAGGCGGCGATGGCCCGCAGATGGGGCTCGAGGCCCGCCGTCAGCGTGGCTACGTCCATGCCCGCGTATCCGTTCCAGGCCGCCGCGAGCCACTCGCCGACGAGAGGCAGCCCCCCGAGCCAGACCGGCGCGGCCGGAACGACGCTCTCCCTGAGCCGGTCGACGAGCTGTCGCGCCTCGTCGGTCATGCCGAACAGCGCGTTGAGACCGAAGACGAGCGGCACGATCAGGGTCGCGAGCATCGCGATCGTCATCACGGCGACGGCCGGTCCGCGCCTGCCGGCGAACGCCCGTTCCACGCGCTTCATCAGCGGCCAGGTCGCGATGACGATCGTGGCCGCCCAGATCAGGGCCGCGAGAAACGGCGCGAGCACCCAGAGCGAGGCCGCGATCAGCACGCCGATGAAGACCACCCCCAGCGTCAGCCGCGCGAGATCGGGCCGCGACTCGCCGGATGCGTCCGGTTGCATGTGCGGGTCCGTCATGGGGCGGGACCGTAACCGGATGCGGGGGTCGGCGACGACACGGGCGGCGGTTTGCCGAGGTTGGCACTCTCCCAGGCGCGGACCTTCCCGCGCGCCGCATCGAACAGCCGTTCGTAGTTGCCGAACAGGACGGCCTGCCGCGCCTCGGGAGTGAGCGCCCGCCACAGCGGCGCGTACGCCTGATAGACGGCCATCGGCGCATCGATGCTCACCGGCGCGACGACGTCGCTGCCGAACAGGAAGCGGTCCGGGTACCTGTTGACCAGCGCGGCGAATTTCGCGACTGCCTCCGGCGTCGCGGTGACGTACTTCGCGGTCTCATCCCAGGAGATGTCCAGGTAGACGTGCTTGAGCGCCGGGTTCGCGAGCATGCGCCCGAGCATGTCCACCTCACCCTCGATCGGCCGCACGATGCGGCCGACGCCACAGTGGGCCCAGATGATCGTCGTGCCGGGATGTTCGAGGAACAGATCCCTGAGCTGCTCGAGCATGTACGGATCCTGCCCGGGCTTCGGAAACGGCATGTCGATGTCGTTGTGCAGGATCACGACCAGCCCTGCCTCACCCGCGAAATCGAGCAGGCGGTCGAGCGCCGGATCCGGCAACGACGCGGGCCCGCCGGCGATCTTCGAGGAGACGAATTCCTTGTGCACCGAGAACTCGCCGATGCCAGAGAACACCCCGGGGAACGTGAGCAGCACGCGTCGGACGTGGTCGGCCGCATACATGTCGGCCGGGTTGAACCCCGTGATCATCGGGTCGAAGCGCTGCTGCTCCGCGGGCGTCAGCGACCGGTACTGCATCGCGATCCACGCGTCGGTGAACGAGTAGTAGTAGAGCGGCGCATCGGTCTGCAGGTAATACCAGGGCGCGAAGTCGCCGCTGTTGCCGTACTGCCACATCTGCTGCAGCGGCAGACCGAACAGCGTCGAGCGCTTGACCACGCTGTCCATCATCCGCAGATAGTCCCGGACATCCGTGCCTTCCTGCACGTAGTTGGTCAAATGGAAGTGCGCATCGCTGTAGAGATACCGTGGCGGGGGCGCTGCACTCGCCGGCGCAGAGGCCAACGGCAACATCACCAGCGCCGATGCGGCGACGCAGGCCCAGCGACGAAGGACACGATTGCGCATGGCCGATCTCCTCACGCCGCGTTCCGGATCCGGGCGGCTCAGAAGAACACCGAGAACGACGACGCGAGCGTCCAGCCGTCCTGTCCGCCAGTGTAGTAGCCGAACGTGCTGCTGACCGGCGACCTGTTGACGTCGAGCAGTTGCAGGTTGAGCCGGTGGTTGCGCGTCGGGTACGGATACCAGTTCATGCCGATTCCGTATTCGGAGCTGTCGCCAAAGCCTGCGTCCCCATCGCCGTAGATTTGCGAAGTGATGCCGTAGATCTCGAGTTTCTGCCGGACCGGGTAAAAGGACGCCTGCACGTAGAAACCCGTGTCCCTGACCTCGGCCACGGGCAGCGGGCCGTCGGCCACGAATTCGTCGAGCCAGCGCTGGTAGTACTCGGCCTGCAGGAACACGCCCTTGTACTTGAACCCCGCGTCCATCGCGAGCACTCGATAGTCGGCCGTGTCGATCGTGACGCCGGGCGCGAGCGCGCCGGTCTCGAACAGGTTGACGCTGTCGGCGAGCCGCAGCGTCGTGTTCTCGGGATTGCCCCCCGTGGTCGAGCGAAAGCTCTGCTCGGGACTGCGGAACGCCGAGAGGCCAAAACGCGTCGCGACGTCCTCGTGCCACTCCCAATCCCCATAAGCGCCGCGCGGCCCGAATTCATGCGTGGTCGGCATGTACCAGAGCGTGCCGCCGTAGCTGAACTTGCGGTCGAGCTGGGTGGCCTTCACGCCGAGGGCACTGTTGTTGTTCGAAGCCGTGACGTTGTACCAGAGCCCCGGCAGTGCTTCGCCGGTTGCGTAGACGCCGGAACCGAAGAACGGCCGGAAGAACTCGTCGGCCATCACCCGGTCGTGACCGAGCCAGAACGGATGCGAGCCCGTCAGGGAGCGCGATCCCGGGTTGCCGGAGAGACCCGCGTAGAGGCTGAACCTGCGGCTGAACTGGTAACCCAGGTTGGCGAAGATCGCGTCCTGGTCGGTCGTGTTCACCGTCCAGAGCGTGATGTTGTAGATGAGCTTCTCGCTGCCCATCCAGCCCTTCAGGAACACCATGATCCGGTGCGAGAACAGGTCGTTGCGCGCGTCGACGACGCGCTGGTTGCCGAGATGGTCCTTGAAGACGCCGTCGTCGTCGTGCTGGCCCATGTAGCGCGCCATGGCGTAGGCGCTGATGTCGAGTTCGCCGAAGTCGCTGCGACCGACGAGGAAACCGGTGCCTGGGTCGTAGACGCCCCAGGTCTCGAACTCGGGACTGAACGCCGCGCGGTCCGGACCGGCCGTGGCGGCAACGGTACCAGGCTGGTCGACTTCGCGTTCGGCAACGTCGTGTGAAGCTTCGTCAGGGACAACAGCCGTCGCCCCGGCCGCCGGCGCGATCGCGGGCGCGACACCGGCGGGCCCCTCCTGCATCTGCAACCGACGTTCGAGCTCGCGAATGTGCGCATCCCGTGCGGCAAGCTCCCTTTCGAGCTTGCCCTGCTGCTGCTTCAGCGCCGCCTGTTCCGCTTCGAGGTGCTGCAGGCGCTCCTCGAGAGAAGGAGCCGCCGCCTGCACGGCAGCTCCCGCGCAGAGGCCGAGTGCAGACACGATCGCCACACGCAACGTCATGGGCAGGGGTTCCAGTTCGGCCACGGACGACGGGGCTCGTGGGCCTCGCGCGCCCGATTTGGCCGTCCCGTGTCAGTCGGGGTTGGCACCGTACACACCGACGCCGAGCTGGCCCGCGATGTCACGGATCGCGTTCAGCGAACGCACGCTGTTGCCGGCTTCGTTGAGCCGCGGCGAAAACGCCGCGATCGCAAAGCGCCCGGGCACCACGGCGACGATGCCGCCGCCGACGCCGGTCTTGGCCGGCAGGCCCGCCGTGAACATCCAGTCGCCCGACTCGTCGTAGAAGCCCGCGGTCGCCATGATCGCCAGCAGCTCGGGCACGTTCTTCGCCGGCATGACCTGCTTCTTCGTCACCGGGTTGACGCCGCCGTTGGCGAGCGTCGCGCCCATGATGCCAAGGTCCCTGGCCGAAACCCCGACCGAGCACTCGCGCGTGTAGACGCGCAGTGCCTCCTCGGGCTCGCTGTAGAGGCGGCCCGAGTTGTACAGCAGGTTCGCGATGCCGCGGTTGCCAAACGCGGTCGTGTACTCGGAGTCGTAGACCTTTTCCAGCACGGTCAATGGCCGCGCGGCAAAATCGCTCAGGTTCTGCAGGACCTTGTTCCAGCGGTCCTCCTCGGAGGTTGCCTGCACGAGGCTCACGGCGGCGATGGCACCCGCGTTGACCATCGGGTTCACCGACTTCGCCTCGTAGATCTCGAGCGCGAGCTTCGAGTTGAACGGCAGGCCCGTGGGCTCGACGCCGATCTTCTCCTTGAGCACCTGCGGACTCTGCTGCGTCATCACGAGCGCGGCGGTGAACGGCTTGGACACCGACTGGATCGAGAAGACGTAGTCGACGTCGCCGGCGCTGTAGACCCGGCCGTCCCGGCCGACGATGACCACGCCGAAGAGGTCACTCGGCGTCTCGGTCAGGATGGGAATGTAGTCGGCGTTCTTGCCCTGCCTGAGGTCCTTGTACTTCGCGTACGCGGCGTCGACGACACGCTGGAAATCCTTGACTGCCGGGTCCGGCATCGGGCCTCGAGCAAAGACGGGCGAGGCCGTGAGCGCGAGCGCCGTCACGGCCGCGACGGCCACGAAGCCTCCTGATCTGGTCCTGTCGATCATCGTGGTTCTCCCTGTCTCAGAGCTTGGTACCGAAGGTGTACTTGGCCGTGAACTGGACGCGTACGTCGTCGTCGGATGCGCCGTCGTTGTTCGTGCGCTTGCCCCAAAGCACCTCCGCGCCGAACATCAGGTTGTCCGCCGGGTAGTACAGCAGGTTGGTGGACGCATACTCGCCCTTGTGGAACGAACCCGGGTCCTGGAAGTTCGTGTTGTCGACTTCGGTGTAGCTGTAGCCGATCGAACTCGACCATTTGTCGGTCCAGTAGTGGTCGTAGTACGCGAGCACGCCCGTGAGCGGCACCGCTTCGGCCTCCACGTCGACGAGCGCGCCGCCGCCGTCGTAGCTCGCGTTCGGTGCGAGGTCCATGCCGCCGTCGTTCATGTAGCTGGCGATGCCCTCGCCGTAGACGACCTGTAGCAGGATCTTGTCCTGCGACAGGACGTTGAACACAGTGCCCAGATTAAGGCCCCAGCCGGTCTCGCTGCCTTCGAGCCACTCGTCGCCCGGGCCCTGGCGCAATTCGAAGCCAACCTTGCGCAGGATGCCACCCACCTGCACGTGGCCCCAGTCGCCGCCATGGCGGAACTGGGCGGTGAGGTCGGGCAGCTCTTCGTCGTTCTGGACCTGCAGGTCCTCGAGCCCGTCGATCAGGCGGACGTTGCCCGGATCGATGTCGTTGCCGGGACGCTCGATCGCGATCGCGAAGTGGCTGGTCTCCGTCTCGAACGGCGTCCAGCGGATCTGGACGTTGCGGTAGAACACCATGCCCGTGGGACCCCAGTAGTCGATCGTGTTCGGGAACACGTCGCCGTCCATGAACAGGCTGTTGGTCTGGCCCGCAAGGAACTGGCCCCACTCGCCGTACGCGTGGCGCAGGCGGAACGTCGTCTGCCCGGCGTCGACGCCGGTGCCGAACAGGTCGAATTCGAACTTGAACGTGAGCGGCGAGGTGCCCGAACCGGTGGGCATCGTGCCTTTGACCCCGAACCGCGACTGCTTGACGCTGATGCTCGACTGGCCGTCGGAGCCGCAGGCGCCATCGATGCAAATCTTCGACGGCCGGAACGCGTCATCCCACGCCGGATCCAGGCGACCGCCGATGTCGGCGATGAAGTCGGCCTGGGCAAACCCGTAGATCTCGAAAGACTTGCCTGCCTCCTCGGCCGCCGCCGTCACGGGCCACTGGATGGCGCCAGCGACCAGGATCAGGCCCGTCGCCCACGGGTCGAACGGTCTCTTCGGGCTCTTTGGTCTCTTCATCGCTGTTCACTCCCCATGAAGCGGCGGCGTCCTGACGGTCGTCGGAGGAGGAATGCAGACGGCGCGCCCGACGATGGCGAGACCCAACCATGCATTCCCCGGCAAGCAAGCCCCGCAAATGTCACTCGATGTCAGTGTAAGATCCAATTTGACAGGGAGCTTTTCTTATTGTGACAAAGCCGAACCGCAGTTGCGTCAACGCGTCCGTGCGACATTACGTAGCGGATGCGGATGTGATACCGCCGGTCGCGACATTGCGCGTGAGCGCCGCGTGGGGACTGCCCGCTCTGCTCGAGGAATCGGGTGTCGACCTCGCCGACACGCTCGCGGAGGCAGGGCTGGCGTCGAACCTGTTCGACAAGCGCGACAACGTCTTCACCTACCCGCAGGTCGAGCGCCTGTTCGCGGTCTGCGAACGCCGCCTGCAATGCGACCACGTCGGCCTGCTGGTGGGACAGCGCTCCCGTCTGGCCGACATGGGCCTGGCCGGCGAAGCCGCTTTCTGCGAACGGACGGCCGAAGCCGCGTTGCGCGCGTTCATCACCCATTTCAACCTGCACGACACCGCGGCCACGTGCACGCTGATCGAATCCGGCCTGCACACGCGTTTCGTCTACACCGTGCTTGAGCCCGGCATGCAGGACACGCGGCACTTCCAGGTCGCGGGCATCACGATCGCGTTCAACATCCTGCAGGACCTGTGCGGGCACGATTTCGTGCCCGGCGACGTGCAATTCGCGAGCCGCGCGCCGGCCAATCTGCGCGCGTGCAGGGCGTACTTCGGCGTGACACCGCTGTTCGACTGCGACGAGTCCTCGCTCACGTTCACGCGCAAGTGGCTCGAGCGGCCGCTGCCGGAAGTGGACGAAACGCGACGGGCGGAGATTGCGGCGCGGGTGGCCGCGCAACACCAGGCGATGCTCGCGGACTTTCCGGCGATCGTGCGGCGCGTCGTGCGCAAGCGGCTGCTGTTCGGCGATTTCTCGATGAACGACGTCGCGACGATCCTGTCGATGCACCGGCGGACGCTCGATCGGCACCTGCAGGCCCGTGGCGTGCAGTACGGCGAACTCGTCGAGCGGGTCAAGGAGGACGTCGCCCGACAGTTGCTGCGGGACACGACGATGTCGATCCAGCGGATCGCCGAGACCGTCCAGTTCTCGAGCGCGGCAAACTTCGCCACGGCGTTTCGCCGCCGCGTCGGCATGACGCCGAGCGCCTATCGGCGCGCATGAGATCGTCCCCCGCCCGCTCGCCTTGCCGGCAACGTGGGGGGTGGGGGGGGGGCCGCTAGCCGCCGAGCGGTATCGCGATGGCGACGAGAAAGACGCCCATCAGGGCGAACACGAGCCCCGTCGCCCAGGGTTGCGCCAGCGTGTGGCGCTTCGCCTGGCTGTATCCCACGACGAAGAGCAGTCCGATCAGGATCGCGTTCGAGACCCGCAGGGCCAGGCGGGGATCGTCGAGCACGACGAACGGCAGGATCGCGGGAAAGCTGCACGCAAGCACCAGCCAGCCCGCCGCGAGCCCCCCGAGCAGGTCTTCGCGCCGCACACTGTTGGGCCCCGGCGCCCTGGCGCGCGCGCCGTCGAGCATGCTGCCATAGAGGCGCCGCCGTACAGCCTCATCCGTGACCGGCACGAGCCACGCGTCCAGTTCGCCGGCGAACAGGTCATGCGCGGCGGCGTCCGACGGGGCCGCGCGCACACGCTGTACGAGTCGCCGCAACCGGCCGCGCTCGAACACGTTGCCGAGCACGAACAGCACGCCGTCGATGATGCCCCACGCGAGGTTGCAGCCGAGGATGCCGACGAGCATCTCGCGGGCGCCGGCACGGCCTTCTTCGTCGATGACCAGGCCGGCACCCAGCGTGAACGTGAGCGTCATGATCAGCCCGAACAGCACCTCGCCGAGGGCCGACCCCGGATCGAGGTGCCGTGCGACGGGCGACCGCATCACGACGCGCTGGCCGCCACCCGCGTCAGAACGATGCGCTGTAGTAGATCATCGGCCCGTCGTATTTCCAGTCGAGCGAACCGTTGAACCTGTCCTTCCCGACGTCGACGTCCACCTTGAAGCTGTTGTAGCCGACGCCGACGCCCAGCCAGGGCTTCGGCTGCCAGGTCAGCATCAGCCGGTAGTCCTGCAGGTTGCCGTCGTACTCGTCGATCGAGATCGCGAAGAACTGGCCTTGCGCGTCGACGTAGAAGTCGTGAGGCAGCTTCCACAGGCCGCGCAGGCCGATCACCGGCAGCGGCACGTCGACACTGGCCTTGTTGGATCGATCGATCACTTCGCCCGTCGACGTCCGTTCCGCCTTCAGGGAAGCCTCGAGACCCGTGTAGTGCAGGCCGATGGTGCCGCCGACCTCGTAGTTGTCGCGTCGCAGGAAGGCATATTCATACGCCAGCTCGACCACGCTGAACTTGAACTCGGCCCTGAGTTCGGCGTCGATCGGGTACACCTCGTCGCCCCACTCGATCTCCTCGTCGATCGTCTTGTTGCGGTGGCGGCTCATCGCGAAGGCAACCAGCCGCATCTTGTGACGCTGGCTGTCGCCGAAGCGCCAGTGCGCGTCGAGACGCACGCGATTGGCGTCGCCGCCGCCGACCATCTCGTCGAAATTGACCCTGTCGCCGGCCGGGGTCTCGCCGTTCAGCTGGATCCTCGGCTCGGACTGGATGATGTACGTGCCCAACGCGACGTGGAACGGGTCGGTGAGCAGGTTGGGCGCCTCGTCCGCGCGCGCGGCGGACATACCCCCCAACGCCGCGACACATGCGCAAGCCGCCACCCACCGGGTCGACGGCGACGATGCGGAAGTGGACTTCTGGCACATAAACAAAACCCCCGGCTTGGGTATATGGTTTAGAGTCGATTCATCGTACTCGCAGTCGCGGAGAAGATAATCCGCAGAGTGCGCAAGGGGAAGCACCGCTGCGGGAAGCCGCAGCGAGCGTACCTGTCGGCGCGGACGGGTGTCGTGCGCGACCGGGCATTTGTCCGTACTGCGCGGCCGGGACGTCGATACCAGAATCCGTCCGGCAGGGTCATTCGGGAGATGGCGATGTCGACGCACGTCATTCGCCGGCACGTCGCGTTCGCGGCGGTCTGCCTCACTGTCGCGGCAGCGCACGCCAGCGCCGCGAACGCGACGCCCCCCGGCTCCGGGCCGGCGGCGCGGCCGCGGATCGGGCTCGTCCTCGCCGGCGGCGGCGCCAAGGGCGGGGCGCACGTCGGCGTGCTCAAGGTGCTCGAGGAAATGCGCGTACCCGTCGACTGCATCGCCGGCACGAGCATGGGGGCGTTGATTGGCGCAGGTTATGCGTCCGGCATTCCCGCCAGGGACCTCGAGACGTTCCTGAAGGGCATCGACTGGAAGGCCGTCGTCGGCGGCGTGGGCGGGCGCGATCTGCAGCCGATCGAGCAGAAGCGTGCCGGCGTCACCTACAGCAACAACTTCGAACTGGGATTGCAGCATGGGCGGGTCGTGATCCCGGGCGGCGTCGTCAACACCGCGAGCATCGAGGACCTGCTGCGCACCTACGTGGCCGGCGCGCGCATGCAGCCCGACTTCGACAGATTGCCGATTCCGTACCGAGCCGTCGCGACGGACATGGTTTCGGGCGACATGGTGGTACTCGGGGACGGCGACCTCGCCACCGCGATGCGCGCCAGCATGGCGATCCCGGGCGCGTTCGCTCCCGTCGTGACCGACCAGTACATCCTCGCCGACGGCGGCATGGTCCGGAACATCCCGATCGACGTCGCACGGGACCTCTGCGCCGAACAGGTGATCGTCGTGAACCTGGTCGAGCCCAGCGTGCCGCGCGAGCAGTTGCAGACTGCGACGCAGCTGCTGAGCCGCAGCAATGGCGTCATGATCGAGGCGAACGAGAAGCTGCAGCTCGCGACGCTCACCGACGACGACGTGCTGATCGACGTCTACATGGGCGACATCGGCACCGCCGACTTCGAGCGCGTGCCGGAAACCGTCCCGCTCGGCGAAGCGGCGGCGCGCAAGGCAATCCCCAGGCTCGCACGCCTTGCCATGCCGGAGGCGCAGTACGCCGCGTGGCGCGCCGGCGTGACGTCGAAGCAGGCGGTGCCGGCCGCGCTCGCGGACGTCGAGTACTCCGGCCTTTCACGCGTGAACCCGGACTTCCTGGCCGCGCGCGCGCAGGTGACGCCGGGCGACACCGTCGACATCGCGAAGATCAGCGCCGAAGCCCGCCGCATGTCGGCGCTGCAGGACTTCGAGTCGGTCGAGTACCGCCTGGTCGGCGACCCGGGCCATCCGACGCTCGAATGGCTGCCGCGCGAGAAGCGCTGGGGTCCCGACTACCTCAAGTTCGACCTCGGCGTATACGGCTCGGCAGGCGGCGATCTCGGCTTCTCCATCTACGCCAGGCACACGCGCACCTGGATCAACACGCTCGGCGCCGAGTGGCGCAACGAGGTGCAGATCGGCTACGAGAACTCGTTGCGCACGGGCTTCTACCAGCCGCTCGACGTCGGCCAGCGCTTCTTCGTCGAACCGCGCGCCAACCTCTCGCTGACGCGCGAGGACCTGTTCTACGACAGCGAGCGCGTCGCCACCTACAATTTCGGCGATGTCGGCGGCGGAGTCGATTTTGGCGCGAATTTCGGGCATCGCGCGCAGGCTCGCGTGGGCTACCTCTACACGCACCGCACCGTCGACATCGACACCGGCTCGCCGCTGCTGCCGGAAGGCAGCTTCGACGATGCCGGCGTCACGGCCGTGCTGACCTACGACAGCCGCGACACGGCGTTCAACCCCACGCGGGGCATGGCGGGCATGCTCGAGTACATGCACAGCAGCGAGTCGCTCGGTGCCGACCGCGAGTGGGATCGCATCGAGGCGGGCGTCGGCATGGCGGTGCCCGTGCGCAAGGACATCGTCTGGGCGACCTTCGCGGGCGGCACGGATCTCGGCAGCGCGCTGCCACCCGATCGTCTGTTCATGCTCGGCGGTCCCGGCAGCTTCCCCGGCTACGAGCTCGGCGAGCTGCGTGCGAGCGCGTACTGGTCCGCGGCGGGCAGCTATCTCTGGAAGCTCGCCGATATCATGACCCTGCGTGGCCAGGCGCTCTACGCCGGCTTGCGCCTGCAGGTCGCACAGACCTACGACCGTCTCGACCTCGTCGACGAGGGCGAGACCTACGGCGGCTCGGTCTACCTGACCGGCCGCACGCAGGCGGGCCCGCTCACGATCGGCGTCGGCGCAACCAGCGCCGACGCCTGGAGTCTCTGGCTCTCGGTGGGTCGGCCGGTCGGTCACGGCACGATCCTCGAGCGCGGCGTGTTCCGCTGACGATGGCGCCGCGGCTCGCACGCTGGCGTTTCCTGTTCGTCACGGCCGCGCTGTGGGCGTGGATGTTTGCAGCACCTCACCTGACCGTGCGCTGGGGCGTGCAGTGGCTGCTGCAACTGTTCCTGATCCAGTTCGTCGTCGTGACGCTCTGGGCGAATCCGCGCTGGGGCCTGATGCGCCACGTGCTGGTCGGCTCCTGGCTGCTGTCACTCGCGAGCGCGATCGCGATGGTCCTGCCGCTGGCTGGAGAGTCCGGCCGGCTCGCGCGCTCGGCGCAATGCATCGCGCTGGTGCCGCTGCTGTCGCTGCTCGCGGCCGGCATCCTGCGCTACGTCTTTTCACGCCGGCAGCTCGATGCCGACGGCATCTTCGCGACCATTGCGGCCTATCTGCTGATCGCGATCGTCTTCGCGCAGGTCTACACGCTGCTGGCCATCTGGGATCCGGCCAGTTTCGACGCCCCGGTACCGCTCGCCGGGCGCAGCCCGGATCAGGTGCAGGCCGACCTGCTGTACTACAGCCTGATCACGCTCGCCACCGTCGGTTACGGCGACGTGCTGCCGGTCTCGGCGACCGCGCGGACGCTCGCCGTCATGGAAGCCACGGTCGGCCAGTTCTACATCGCCGTGATCGTTGCCGTCTTCGTCGGCATGTTCGCGGTCGAACGACAGCGACGGCGCTGAGCGGCCAACCAACGGGGAGACGGCCATGGGTCGAGCGTTGCAGAGCTTGAAACAGAATCCGATGCTCTGGTTGCTGGCGGCCGTCCCGGCCGTGTTCATCGCCAGAATGAGGTCGCCAGAGTCGCACACGACCCTGTTCGTGCTGGCCATGCTCGCGATCGTGCCGCTCGCCGCGCTGCTGAGCCACGCGACCGAAAGTGTCGCGGCCAAGACGGGTGACTCGGTTGGCGGGTTCCTCAATGCCACACTCGGCAACCTGACCGAACTCGTCATCATGTTCGCGGCGCTGCGCGCGGGCATGTTCGACCTGGTCAAGGCGTCCATCGCCGGCGTGATCGTGACCAACTCGCTGTTCATGCTCGGCATGGCGCTGCTGCTCGGCGGCCTCAAGTACCGCGTGCAGGAATACAACCCGGGCAGCGCGCGGCTGCAGGCAGGCATGCTCTTCCTCGCGGCGGTCGCACTGCTGGTCCCGTCCGTGCTGGGCGCCTCAAACCACCCCGGGGCGCAGGCCGTCGTCGGTCAGCTCAGCCTTGGCCTCGCGGTGCTGCTGCTGATCGCCTACCTGCTCGGCCTGCTGTTTTCACTCGGTACGCACCGGCAGTTCTTCGAGGGCAAGGGGTCGGACGGGCATGCCCGCGACGATGGACACCTCTGGCCGATGGGCGTGGCGCTGGCGATGCTCGCCGTCGTCACGGTCACGGTGGCGCTCGTCAGCGAGATCTTCGTCGAGTCGGTGCAGGTGGCGGCCGCGACACTCGGGATGACACCCGCGTTCGTCGGTTTCATCGTCGTCGCGGCGGTCGGCGCGGCGGCCGAAATGACGGCCGCGTTCGCCGCCGCGCGCAAGAACCGTCTCGACCTGAGCATCGGCATCGCGCTCGGCAGCTCCTCGCAGGTCGCGATGTTCGTGGCGCCGGTACTGGTGCTGCTGAGCCTGCTGATCGCCCCTTCGCCGATGGACCTGCAGTTCTGGCCGGGCGCCGTCGCCATGGTGCTGATCAGCACGGTGACGGTATTCCTGGTGGCCAACGGCGGGCGCTCCGCCTGGTACCTTGGCGTGATGCTGCTGGTCGTTTACGCTACCTTCGCCATGACGCTCTACCTGCTGCCGCCGGCAGCCGGCTGAACCCGGCGAACACGCGGCATATCCAGCCCGTGGCTATGCTTGCCGACGAGAGGAAAACCATCATGCGTCTCGAGACCTGGATCGCGTCTGCGTTGCTCGCGCTGTTCGCGAGCGTCAGCCTCGGCGCCGACAAGGCGGCGGAGTCATGGGACGGCCTCGTCGAGGTGAAGTCGAAGCGTCTCGACGCGGCCTTCGTCGCCCCGGGCGCCGATTTCCGCCCGTACTCCAGGCTGATGGTGGATCCCACGCAGACCGCCTTCCACAAGGACTGGATGAGGAACATGAACGACCGGCGCGACATCTCGCGCATGGTCGATTCCGGCCAGGCCCAGGAAATCCTCGAGGCGGCCAGAACCAACTTCGCCGACGTCTTCCAGGAGTCATTCACCAAGGCCGGCTACACGATCGTCGACCGGCCCGGACCCGACGTGCTGCGCGTCACGCCCGGCGTGGTCAACCTCTACGTCAACGCCCCGGACGTGATGTCCGCCGGGCGCTCGCGCAGCTACACCGCCAACGCCGGCGAGGCGACCATGGTGCTGGAACTGCGCGACTCGCAGACCAGCGCGCTGCTCGGCCGCGTCGTCGACCGGCGCGAGACGCGCGATTCCGTCGGGCTCGCGCAGGCCAACTCGGTGACCAACGTTGCCGACTTCCGGGTGCTCTTCAAGAGCTGGGCAGGCATCTGCGTCAAGGGGCTCGACACACTCAAGTCGCTCTCGCCGCTGCCGGCGACACTGACGCCGGGGCAGAAGCTCGACTGAGCAGGCCCGTAAGGCAAGGGGCAGCCCGGTCGCCGGCAGGCGATCGTCGGCGCGACTTTCAGTAGAATCCGCCGCACGACTGCGGTGCTCCCGTCCGGGCCTGCGGTAGCACGTTCCAGCCCCTCGTATCCGCAGGCGAAGCCCAGCCCGTGACCGCGGTTCCGACACCCGCCCACACCCCCGTCATGTCCCAATACCTGCGCATCAAGGCGCAGTACCCGGACGTGCTGCTCTTCTACCGCATGGGCGACTTCTACGAGCTCTTCTACGAGGACGCACGACGCGCCGCGCGGCTGCTCGACATCACGCTGACGGCGCGCGGCCAGTCGGGCGGCGAGCCGATCCCGATGGCGGGCGTGCCCGTGCAGACGCTCGACAACTACCTCGCCAAGGCCGTGCGCAAGGGCGAATCGGTCGCGATCTGCGAGCAGATCGGCGATCCGGCGAAGGCCAAAGGCCCGGTGGAGCGACAGGTCGTGCGCGTCGTGACGCCCGGCACCGTCACCGACGACGCACTGCTCGAGGAGCGGCGCGACACGCTGCTTGCGGCGGTCTGCCAGGGGCCCGGCGGCTTCGGCCTCGCGTGGCTCGAGCTGTCGAGCGGGCGCTTTCACGCGCTCGAGGCCGCGGGCGAGGAAGCCCTCGCCGCGGAACTCGAACGGCTGCGACCGGCGGAACTGCTGGTGGCCGAGAGTACCGAGCGCGAGTTCGGTGGCCGGGCCGGCGCGGTGCGCCAGCGGCCACCATGGCATTTCGAGGCGGGCAGCGCGCATCGCCTGCTGTGCGAGCAGTTCGGCACCCGCGACCTCGCGGGCTTCGGGCTCGAGCCCCTCGCGCTCGCCACGGGCGCGGCCGGCTGCCTGCTCAACTACGTGCGCGAGACCCAGAAATCCGCGCTGCCGCACCTGCGCGGCATCCGCTGCGAATTGCGCGACGAGGCGCTGCTGCTCGACGCGGCGACGCGCCGCAATCTGGAGCTCGACACGAGCCTGTCGGGCCGTCCCGACAGCACGCTGATCGGCGTCATGGACCGCACGGCCACGGCGATGGGGGGCCGCGAGCTGCGCCGCTGGATCCAGCGGCCGCTGCGCGGCCGCGAACCGCGCGAGCGGCGGCTGCAGGCGATTGCGGCACTTGGCGAGGACCGCGCCTGGCACGGCCTGCAGGCGATCCTGCGACGCGTCGGCGACGTCGAGCGCATCCTCGCGCGGATCGCGCTGCGTTCGGCACGCCCGCGTGACCTCGCGCAGTTGCGCGACGCTGTCGCGTGCCTGCCCGAATTGCAGGTCGCACTGACGCCGCTCGAATCACCGTTGCTGCAGCGACTGGCGGACCAGGCCGGCACTCATCCGGCGGTGCACACCCATCTCGCGCGGGCGCTGGTCGAGACGCCGCCGGCGTTGCTGCGCGAAGGCGGCGTGTTTGCTCCGGGATTCGACGCCGACCTCGACGAGCTGCGACGCATCAGCGAGCACGGCGACGAGGCGCTGCTCGACCTCGAGACGCGCGAGCGCGAGCGCACCGGCTTCCAGAACCTGCGCTTCGGCTACAACCGCGTGCAGGGTTACTACATCGAGGTGGGCCGCAGCCAGGCGGACAAGGTGCCCGCGGACTGGGTGCGACGCCAGACAGTCAAGAACGCCGAGCGCTACATCACGAGCGAACTGAAGTCGTTCGAGGACAAGGTGCTCGGTGCGCGTGACCGCGCCCTGGCGCGCGAGCGCGAACTCTATGACGGCCTGCTCGACACGCTCACCGACGCGCTGCCGGCACTGCAGTCGACGGCCGCCGCGCTCGCGGCGCTCGATGTGCTCGCCAACCTCGCCGAGCGCGCGCTGTCGCTGCAGCTCGTGCAGCCGGAGCTCACCGACACGTCGTGTCTCGAGATCCGCGGCGGACGGCACCTCGTCGTCGAGCAGAACGTCGACGGGCCGTTCGTGCCGAACGACCTCGAGCTGCGCGACGGCCGCCGCATGCTGGTCGTCACCGGCCCGAACATGGGCGGCAAGTCGACCTACATGCGTCAGGCCGCACTGATCGTGATCCTCGCCGGCATCGGCAGCTGCGTGCCGGCGGAGTCCGCGCGTCTCGGACCGGTCGACCGCGTCTTCACGCGCATCGGCGCCGCCGACGACCTCGCGGGCGGGCGCTCGACGTTCATGGTCGAGATGACCGAAGCCGCGAACATCCTCAACAACGCGACGCGCGACAGTCTGGTGCTGATGGACGAGATCGGCCGCGGCACCAGCACGTTCGACGGCCTGTCGCTGGCCTGGGCCTGCGCCCGGCACCTCGGCCGCGAGATCGGTGCGTTCACGCTGTTCGCGACCCACTACTTCGAGCTCACCGCGCTCGCCGAGGACCTGCCCGCCTGCGCCAATGTGCACCTCGACGCGACCGGGCACGGCGACCAGCTCGTGTTCCTGCATTCGGTCAAGGAAGGCCCCGCCAACCAGAGCTACGGGCTGCAGGTCGCGCGTCTCGCCGGCGTGCCGCACTCCGTGATCGGCGAAGCGCGCCGTTATCTGCAGGAACTCGAGCGACGCGAACACGCGACGCGGCCGCCGACGCCGCAGCAGGAACTCGCGCTCGAACCGGCGCGCGACGACGCGGGGTCGGCGCTGCGTCGCATGCTCGAGGGTGTCGATCCCGAATCGCTGAGCCCGCGCGCGGCGCTCGACGTGCTGTTCCGCCTCAAGGAACTGCTCGCCGGGCGCTGAGAGCCGCGCGCGGGCGAGCGCATCAGTCCTCGTTCGCCTCGTGGATCGCCGCGATCACGCCGACCGCGGCGGCGCCGATCACCAGGCCCTTGACGAAGTCGTCGTCGTGGTCGTGGCCACGTCCGCCGTGGTAGTAGTGGTGCACGTATTCCGGCTCGTGCCAGTAGCGGCCCTCGCGGTACCAGCGCTGGCCGCCGCGGTAATAGCCGTCGTGGTAGTGCACGAACCGGCGTGCGTCGCGATGACGACCGTCCTCGTACCACTCGCGACGCACCTCGTGCCGCGCCTCGCGTCGCTCGCGGCCGACCTCGCGGCGGCCCTCGCGGACCTCGCGTTCGACGCACTCGCGCGAGGCGCAACGGCGGATCTCGCGCGCGGCTTCGCGGCGCTCCTGCTGCACGTTGCGCGCGCCTTCGCGCCACTCGCGCCGGACCTCCCAGGGGTCGGCCGAAGCCAGGCTCGGCAGGCCGCAGACCAGGCACAGCATCGTCACGGCCGCATGCATCCGGGGTTTCACTCGGTTTCCTCCATTCGTGGTCTGCCCACGATGACAGAAACGGCCCGGCCGTCACCCGGTTGACATCTGCGTGTGCCGTGAATGGCTCACGGTGTCCCGCTGCCGTCGGCACGCCGAAGCAGGACCCGACCCTGCCCGCGTTCGCTTTCCGACCCGTTGCAGAATGGAGGCGGTCGGCGGCTTTGCCCGTGCGTTACGCGTGGCCGTCTCGGGGATGGACCTCGGCGCCGACAACGCCGTGACGGTGAGAGCAGCCAGGCCAGTCAGGCGCTGCTCCGACCCGCCCGGCGGAATCTATTTCGCGAAGCGGCCGTGGCGCAGGAAATGCGCGACCTGGTCGGCGGTGTCGCGCGCGAACAGCATGCCGATGTGGCTGTGGGCCAGCACGAGGTGATCGTCGAGACCGGGGATGATCGTTTCCGTGACCGCGACCGTGCCGTCGTTGTCGTCCTCGAAATGCGCGAAGAAACGGCCGAGCCCGACGCGACGCGAACCGGCGATGGCACCGAGCGAGCGCGACCCATCGCAGGCCCAGCAGCGTCCGCAGGGGTTGGCGAGTTCATCGCGCACGTGCGGACCGAGCAGGCGCCGCAGCGCGCGGAATCGCGTCGCGGCAGAAGCCGCACGGCTGCCGTTCAGCGGCGAGCCCATCACGATCGTGTGCCCCGGCACGTCGCGCAATCCCCGTTCCAGCGCACGCCAGGCAATCGCACCGCCGAGGCTGTGACCGACGACGTGGACGCGGCCGGCCGGGCCTGCGCAACCGCGCGCGAACGTCACCAGGTCCGACCCGATCGCGCCGGCGTCGCCGCGCAACGACCGGTACGGGAAAACGTGCACGTCGAAGCCGTGGCGTCGCTGCAGACGGCGGCGCAACACGCCGAACTCCACGCCGTTCAGCCACAGTCCGTGCACGAGCACGACCGGCTCTCGCGGAGAAACAGGGGGCATTCACCCGCTTCCGGAACTCTTCATCCTGCGACGACCGGGCGGCGGAGCAACAGGTGAATGTTTCCTATTTCGCGGGCAGCCGGACGCGGATGTGCAGATCGCGCAGCTGCTGTTCCGAGACTTCCGTCGGCGCGTCCGTGAGCGGACACGTCGCGGTCTGGGTCTTCGGAAAGGCGATGACGTCGCGGATCGAATCGGCGCCCGCCATCAGCATGGCGAGGCGGTCGAGACCGAACGCGATGCCGCCGTGCGGCGGCGCGCCGAACTTCAGCGCCTCGAGCAGGAAGCCGAACTTCGTCTGCGCCTCCCCGGCACCGATGCCGAGCAGCTCGAACACGGTCGACTGCATCTCGTTGCGGTGGATGCGCACCGAGCCGCCGCCGATCTCGGAGCCGTTCAGCACCATGTCGTAGGCGCGGGCGAGCGCGTCGCCGGGGCTGGTACGCAGCACAGCCGGGTCGTCGTCGACGGGCGCAGTGAACGGATGATGCATCGCCGCCCAGCGCTTCGCGTCCGCATCCCACTCGAACATCGGGAAGTCGACCACCCAGAGCGGCGCCCAGCCTTCGCGCACGAGCCCGAGATCCTGGCCGACCTTGAGGCGCAGGGCGCCGAGCGCGTCGTTGACGATCTTCGCGTCGTCGGCGCCGAAGAACACGAGGTCGCCCGTCTGCGCACCCGTGCGCTCCATGAGCCCGGCGACCGCCGCGTCGGACAGGAACTTCAGGATCGGCGACTGCAGGCCCTCGCGGCCCCGGCTCGCGTCGTTCACCTTGACGTAGGCGAGACCCTTGGCGCCGTAGCGCGCGACGAACGCGCCGTAGTCGTCGATCTGCTTGCGCGAGAGCTGCTCGCCGCCGTGCGGCACGCGCAGCGCCGCGACGCGGCCCTGCGGGTCCGCGGCCGGGGCGGAGAACACCTTGAACTCGCTGTCCCGCACCAGGTCGGCGACGTCGACGAGTTCGAGCGGGATACGCAGGTCGGGTTTGTCGGAGGCGTAGCGGCGCATCGCCTCCGCGTACGACATGCGCGGGAACGGGTCCGGCAGCGACTGGCCCAGCACGTCGCGGAACAGCTTGCGCACCAGCCCCTCCATCAGCGCGAGGATGTCGTCGCGCGTCAGGAACGAGGTCTCGATGTCGAGCTGCGTGAACTCCGGCTGGCGGTCGGCGCGCAGGTCTTCGTCGCGGAAGCAGCGCACGATCTGGTAGTAGCGATCAAAGCCCGAGATCATCAGCAACTGCTTGAAGATCTGCGGCGACTGCGGCAACGCGAAGAACCTCCCCGGCTGCGTGCGGCTCGGCACGAGGTAGTCACGCGCGCCTTCCGGCGTCTCCTTGGTCAGCATCGGCGTCTCGACGTCGATGAAGCCGTGCGTGTCGAGATACTCCCGCATCGCGCGCGTGACGGAGTGACGCAGACGCAGTCGCTTCTGCATCATGTCGCGGCGCAGGTCGACATAGCGGTACTTGAGCCGCGTCTCTTCCTTGACGTCCTCGTCGAGCTGGAACGGGATCGGCTCCGAGCGGTTGAGCACCTCGATCTCGCGCGCCAGCAATTCCACCTGCCCCGAGGCGAGGTTCGGGTTCGCCGTGCCAGCCGGCCGGGGCCGCACGGTGCCGGTGACGCGGATCACCCATTCGTGGCGGACGCGCTCGGCCTCCGCGAAGACCGCGGCGGCATCCGGATCGAACACCACCTGCAGCAGGCCGTCGCGGTCGCGCAGGTCGACAAAAATGACGCCGCCGTGATCGCGCCGCCGATGGACCCAGCCCGCCACGGCGACGGTCGCACCGACGAGGTTCTGGTTCACCTCGCCGCAGTAATGAGTACGCATGGACATGGGATTTCCCGATGAAAATTGGGCGGCGTCGATGGCTGCCGGCCCGCCCGGCCGCAGGATCGCGGGATGTTACGGAGGGGGTTGTTGCGGCGCAAGATCGGGGCTCCCCGGGCTCCCGGGCCACGGACCGGGTGTGATGACGCCCAGCGTGAAGATCATCTTGAACGCCTCGTCCACGGTCGTGTCCATGAACAGGACCTCGCGCCGTTGCACGACGATCAGGAAGCCGGTCGTCGGATTCGGCGTACTGGGCACGAACACCTGCACCATGTCCTGCCCGGTGCGCGCGCGGACCTCCTCCCATTCCTCGGACATCAGGAAACCGATGCTCCAGGCGCCCGTCCGCGGGAATTCCACCATGACGACCTGCTTGAACGACCGTCCTTTGTCGGTGAGGACCGTCTCGCTGAACGTCTTGGCACCGCCGTAGACGGGACCGATGACGGGAATCCTGCGGACCAGTGCTTCGATGCCTTCGATGAGCTTTTCACCGAGCAGGTCGCGTGCGAGCAGACCGGTGAGGAACAGCACGAGCAGCGCGAGCACGACGCCGAACCCCGGCACGTACTGGCCGAACACGGCTTCCGGCCGCCAGGACGGTGGCAGCAGCACGATCGACTGGTCGAGGATGCCCGAAACGAAGCGCACGACCCAGACGGTCACCATCACGGGGACCCAGATCAGCAGCCCCGCGATGAGGTAGTTGCGCAGCGCACGGGCCGGATGCCGCTTGCCTGCACCGGGCGCGGAGCCAGGGGAGTCGACGGGTTCAGGGGCCATGCGTCTTCCTGCCTGCGTACCGAGCCACGCCGGGGCTCCGACGTCCAGACTACCGGATCAACGCTTGCGCACCGCTTTCTTCGACGCAGACTTGCTGGCGGCCGTCCGACGCGCCGGACGTTTCGCGGCAGGCTTGACCGGCACGGCGGGCCTGGTGGCCTTGTCGGTCTTGTCGGTCTTGTCGGCCTTCGGCGTCGTCTGGTCGCCGGACTCCTTGGCGCTCTCGGCCGGCGCTTCGTCGCGGCCCGCCAGGTTGCGCTTCGTTTCCTTGTCCGACTTGAAATCCGTCTCGTACCAGCCGCTGCCCGCCAGCCGGAACATCGGCGCGGAGACCAGCCGCGTCAGTGTGTGCCGGCCGCACTCGGGGCATTCGCGCAGGGGCTTGTCGGAGATCTTCTGCAGTGCCTCCAGGTGGTGGTGGCATTTTCCGCATTTGTATTCGTAGATCGGCATGGTCGCATCCTGAAGCGGCGGCGGATTATACCGGGACCGCCGCCCGTCCGAAGGCGAGCACGCCATCCTCGACCGTGACCCGGATCGTCTCACCCGGGCCGAAGTCGCCGCGCAGGATGCGCTGCGCCAGCGGGTTCTCGAGCTGGTGCTGAATCGCCCGCTTGAGTGGCCGGGCGCCGTACACCGGGTCGAAGCCGGCCTCGCCGAGCAGGTCGCTGGCCGCGGCGTCGAGCTCGAAGCCGATTTCGCGGTCGGCGAGCCGACGGCGCAGGTAGCCGAGCTGGATATTGACGATCTCGCGGATGTGCTCCCGGCCGAGCGGATGGAACACGACCACCTCGTCGACGCGGTTGATGAACTCGGGGCGGAAGTGCTGGCCGACGATTTCCATGACGGCGGCCTTCATGCGCGCGTAGTTGGCTTCGCCGGCGAGCTCCTGGATCACCTGCGAGCCGAGGTTCGACGTCATGATCACGACCGTGTTGCGGAAGTCGACCGTGCGCCCCTGCCCGTCGGTGAGCCGCCCGTCGTCGAGCACCTGCAGCAGCACGTTGAAGACGTCGGCGTGCGCCTTCTCGACCTCGTCGAGCAGGATCACGGAATACGGCCGCCGTCGCACGGCCTCGGTCAGGTAGCCGCCTTCCTCGTAGCCCACGTAACCCGGAGGCGCGCCGATGAGCCGTGCGACCGAGTGCTTTTCCATGAACTCCGACATGTCGATGCGGACCATGGCCTCCTCGGTGTCGAACAGGAACTCCGCGAGCGCCTTGCAGAGCTCGGTCTTGCCGACACCCGTGGGGCCCAGGAACAGGAACGAGCCGTTCGGGCGGTTGGGATCGGAGAGCCCCGCGCGCGAGCGGCGGATGGCATCGGACACCGCGCGCACGGCCTCTTCCTGGCCGACGACGCGCCGGCCGAGCGCCTCCTCCATGCGCAGCAGCTTCTCGCGCTCGCCTTCGAGCATCTTGGCCACCGGGATGCCCGTCCACTTCGAGACGACCTCGGCGATCTCCTCGTCGGTGACCTTGTTGCGCACCAGCGTGGGCGTCTTCGCCTCGGCATCCTGCGCGGCCTTCAGGCGCTTCTCGAGCTCGGGGATCTTGCCGTACTGCAGCTCCGCCATGCGCGCGAGGTCGTTCGCGCGCCGGGCTGCCTCGAAGTCGAGCTTCAGGCGCTCGAGGTCTTCCTTGATCTTCGCCGTACCCTGCGCCGCCGCCTTCTCGGACTTCCAGACGTCCTCGAGGTCGGCGTATTCCCGGCCGAGCTCCGCGAGCTGCTCGTCGAGCGCCTGCAGCCGCTTTTTCGAGGCCTCGTCGGCTTCCTTCTTGAGCGCTTCGCGCTCCATCTTGAGCTGCACGATGCGCCGGTCGAGCCGGTCCATCTCCTCCGGCTTCGAGTCCATCTCCATGCGGATGCGCGAGGCCGCCTCGTCGATCAGGTCGATGGCCTTGTCGGGCAGCTGGCGGTCGGTGATGTAGCGCTGCGACAAGGTCGCGGCGGCGACGATCGCCGGGTCGGTGATCTCGACCTTGTGGTGCGTCGCGTAGCGCTCCTTCAGGCCACGCAGGATCGCGATCGTGTCCTCGACCGACGGCTCGCCGACGAACACCTTCTGGAACCGGCGCTCGAGCGCCGCGTCCTTCTCGACGTACTTGCGGTATTCGTCGAGCGTCGTCGCGCCCACGCAATGCAGCTCGCCGCGCGCGAGCGCGGGCTTGAGCATGTTGCCCGCGTCCATCGCACCCTCGGCCTTGCCCGCGCCGACCATGGTGTGCAGCTCGTCGATGAACAGGATGACGTTGCCTTCCTGCTTGGCGAGGTCGTTCAGCACGCCCTTGAGGCGCTCCTCGAACTCGCCGCGGAACTTCGCACCCGCGATCAGCGCACCCATGTCGAGCGCGAGGATGCGCTTGGAACGCAGGCTCTCGGGCACCTCGCCGTTGACGATGCGCAGCGCGAGGCCTTCGACGATGGCGGTCTTGCCGACGCCGGGCTCGCCGATCAGCACCGGATTGTTCTTGGTGCGCCGCTGCAGCACCTGGATGGTGCGCCGGATCTCGTCGTCGCGGCCGATGACGGGGTCGAGCTTGCCCTGCTCGGCGCGCTCGGTCAGGTCGATGGTGAACTTCTCGAGCGCCTGGCGCTGCTCCTCGGCGTTGGGGTCGTCGACCTTCTGCCCGCCGCGGATCTCGTCCACGGCGCGTTCGACCGCGCCCTTCACGACCCCGGCGTTCTTCAGCAGGTGGGCGAGCGGGCCCTTGTCCTCGAGCGCCGCGAGCAGGAACAGCTCGCTGGTGATGAACTGGTCACCCCGCTTCTGGGCGATCTTGTCGCAGAGGTTCAGCAACCGCTGGACGTCGTTGGACCAGTGCACCTCGCCGCCCGTGCCCTCGACCCTGGGCAGACGGTCGAGCGCCTCGCGCAGGCTCGAACGCAGCACGTTGACGTTGGCGCCGGTCTTGTCGAGCAGCGACCGGATCGTGCCGCCCTGCTGGTCGAGCAGGGCCTGCAGCACGTGCACGGGCTCGATGATCTGGTGGTCGCGGCCGAGCGCGAGCGACTGCGCCTCCGCCAGCGCCGCCTGGAACTTGGTCGTGAACTTGTTGTCGGCTGCCATGAGAACGTCTCTCAGATGGGTTCGAGATGCCGCCTACTTGGGGGCGGCCCCGCCGGAACAAAAGGGGTGGCTCGCCACGCCCCGGGGCCCGGGCTCGACGGGCGGCCGGTCAGTGCAGACTGGCATGCGCGAAATACACCAGCGCCACGCCGGCCGCGATGAACACGAACTGCTCGATGCTCGCCCGCAGGTCGACACGGCGATGCAGACCCGGGATCAGGTCGGCGACGGCGACGTAGATGAAACTGGCCGCGGCCAGCGCGAGCGCATACGGCAGCAGGCTCAGTGCGGTGCCGAGCGCGAACCAAGCGACCACGCCGCCGACGACGGACGTGAGACTCGAGACGAGATTGAGCGCCATGGCGCGCGCGCGCGAGTACCCGCCGTGCAGAAGGATCGCGAGGTCGCCGACCTCCTGCGGGATCTCGTGCGCGAACACGGCCAGCGCCGTCACGATGCCGAGATGCGGGTTGGTCATGAACGCGGCTGCGACCAGCACGCCGTCGAGCAGGTTGTGGAACGTGTCGCCGGCCAGGACGAGGTTCGCCGAGGCGTGGTCGCGTGCTGCGTGATCCGGCGAGTGGGCCTCGCAGGGGTCGTCGTGGCAGTGCCGCCACAGCACGAACTTCTCGAGCAGGAAGAACAGCAGGATGCCCGCCAGCAGCGCGAGGCCGATGGCGTGCGTGGCGCCCGTGCCGGCGGATTCCAGGGCGTGCGGAATGAGCCCGAGGAACGCCGCGCCGAGCAGCGTGCCCGTCGCGAAGCTGACGAGGTGCGGCAGCACGGCCGCCCGCCACTGCTCGCCCAGGGCAAGAAAGACGGCGGCCGCGAGTGCGCTCAGCACTCCGCTCAAGGCCGTGAACAGGATGATCTGCTGCAAGGTGCTCAACCTGGCTCCCCTGTTCCGTTCAGCCACGCCAGCGTGGCCATGCGGCCGGTACGGCCGCCGTCGCGGCGAAACGAAAAGAATCGTTCGTGTTCGCCCGACGTGCAACGGCCGCCGCCACTCACGTTCGTGACCCCTGCGCGGGCCAGTGTCTGGCGCGCCAGCAGATACAGGTCCGCCTGGAGGCGTCCGTGGGCATTTGGCACGAAGGCCACGGCGTGCGCGGGATTCCGCGCGAGGAACGCCTCACGCACTTCGGCCCCGACCTCGAACGCGGACGGCGACAGCGCCGGCCCGAGCCATGCGCACAGCTGCGCGGGCTCGACGTCGAGCGCGGCGACTGTGGCTTCGAGCACGCCGCCCGCCAGACCGCGCCATCCCGCATGCGCGACACCGACACGCGTGCCGGCGCGGTCGACGAACACGACGGGCAGGCAGTCGGCCGTCATCACGACACACACGCGACCCGGCGCGAACGCCACGACGGCATCGGCGCGCGGTGGATGTTCCGGCAACACGCCCCCGTGCACGACGACGTCGGTTCCGTGCACCTGCTCGAGCCACAGCGGCTCGGCCGGCAGACCGGCCGCGGTGCGCAGCCTTGCACGGTTCGCGACGACGGCGGCCGGGGCGTCGCCCACGTGTCCGGCCAGATTGAGCGTCGCATGAGACCCCACGCTCACGCCGCCCGTGCGTTGCGTGACGAGCGCCCGCAGGTTCGGCGGCGCATCCGGCCACTCCGGTACGATCCACTCGAGGCTCGCCGCCTGCCCGGCGGCGTTCATGCGCCATCCCGGGCGGCGTCGGCCGCGAGTTGCCCGAGCAGGCGCGTCATGTCCGCCGGCAGCGGCGATGCGACCTCCAGCGGCCGCCCGGTGACCGGGTGCGCGAGTTGCAGCCGTGCGGCGTGCAGGGCCTGGCGCGGAAACTCGCGCAGCGCCGTCCGCAGTTCCTCGCTCGCCCCCTTGGGCAACGCGAGCCGGCCGCCGTACACGCGGTCACCGACCAGCGGGTGGCCGATGTGGGCCAGGTGCACGCGGATCTGGTGGGTACGGCCGGTCTCGAGCTGCACGCGCAGCTGCGTGTGGCCGCGAAAGCGGCGCAGCACGCGGTAGTGCGTGACGGCTTCGCGCCCCCCCTGACGGATCGCCATGCGCACACGATCGGTCGGATGACGGTCGATCGGCGCCTCGACCG
>WBZL01000649.1_pt1 | contig 38814 bp, 38 predicted proteins | sample 5204291 | NCBI WGS metagenome assembly WBZL01 (sample SAMN12344345, study PRJNA552823) | activated sludge metagenome | biome: Activated sludge suspended growth; feature: Nitrification reactor; material: Wastewater; isolation source: activated sludge from nitrification reactor of wastewater... | reverse complement strand
GCGCCGAGCCGCCGCGATCGGCAGGCCGCCGTCGCGTGGACCTTCTAGGCTTCGGGCGATGTCGGGGCCGGCGCCGGTGTCGGAGACGACGCCGGCCCAGCCGGCCAGTGCGCGATGGTGCTGATGCCGCCGGCGGTCACGCCCAGCATCCAGCGGGCCCCGCCATGTTCGACGATGACCACCCGCTCCTTGGCGCCGAGCTGCAGCGCACGCACGAAGCGCAGGCCGTCGTCCTCGCGCCCGGCGCCGGCCCTGGCGCGCGGCTGCAGGCGGTCGCGCAGCAGGCGCAGCACGACCCAGGCCAGCGCGAGCACGACAACGAGCGAGACCAGCGTGCTCGCGAAACTCATTGCAAAGGATTCCATGGCGGCTCCGGGTAGCGGGTGAGGTCCTCGCCGGGGGCCTCGCGGTGGCGTTCGGGCAGCGGCGTGTCGGCATCGGCTTCACGCAGCGAGCGCACGTGCTCGCGCACGTCGCGCGCCCAAAGGATGACCTCGGCGATGATGTCGAAGAGGTCGGACGGGATGATCTCACCCTCTTGCGCACGGGCCAGCAGGTCGCGCGCCAGCGGGATGTTGCGCACGATGGGGACGCCCGCCGCCTCGGCCGCCTCGCGCATCGCGCGAGCCACGTGCTCCTCGCCCTTGGCCGCGATGGTCGGCACCGGCGAGGACTCGCGGTCGTAGTCGATCGCGATGGCGATGTGCGTCGGGTTGACCACCAGCACGTTGGCGTTGGCCGCAGCCTGCGCCGCATTGCGCTGCGCCATCTCGTGGTGCAGCTGCTTGCGCTGCTGCTTGACGTGCGGGTCGCCCTCCGACTCCTTGGACTCCTGCTTGATGTCGCGGATGCTCATGCGCATCTTCTTCTCGAACGACCAGCGCTGGTAGGCGCTGTCCAGCACCGACACCAGCGCGAACAGCGCCAGCGTCCAGGCCAGCAGCTTGACGGTCAGGCTCCAGGTGAGCGCGCCGACGGCCTGTGGCGAGAGCTGCGTGCTGCGCGCCAGGCCGACGATCTCGGGCACCGCCGCGCGCACGACCAGCCAGCCGACGGCGAACAGCAGCGCCGTCTTGCCGATGCCCTTGAGCACCTCGATCAGGTTGTCCATCGAAAACATGCGCTTGACGCCCTCGACCGGGTTCAGGTGGTCGAGCTTGGGCTTGATCTTCTCGAAGCTCAGCACCGGGCCGGCCTGCAGGAACTCGGTCAGCAGCCCCACCGCGGCCACCGGCAGCAGCAGCATCGCCACCAGCACCAGCAGCAGCTCGCCCGAAAGCGCACCGATCGAGCGCGCCGCGCCGGCGAAGCCGGTGTGCAGCCAGCCCTTGCCGATGGTGGCGAACAGCGCGTCGAACAGCGCGGCCAGGCGCGAGGCGGCGTAGCCGGTCACGCCGGCGCCGAGCGCCAGCCAGACCAGCAGGCCGACCGTGCTGGACACCTCCTTGCTCTTGGCGACGTCGCCCTTCTTGCGCGCGTCCTCCAGGCGTTTGGGGGTCGGCTTCTCGGTCTTGTCGCCGCCGTCGTTCTTGTCCGACATGGGTGGGGCCTCCGGCGACGCACGCCTCGGATGGGGTCCTCAGAACAGCGCGCGCAGCGTGCGCAGCACCACGTCGCCGCGCCCGAGCAGCTCGTCCTGCAGCAGCTGCACCAGCAGCGTGAGCTGCATCCAGACGATCCACAGCGCGGCCACGGCCTTGATCGACATCGCCAGCGACGACACGTTGAGCTGCTGGGCGAAGCGGTTGATCAGGCCGAGCACCGCATCCACCAGGTACAGCAGCACCAGCGCCGGCGCGGCGATCAGCAGCGTCATCAGCATCACGCGCCCGAACTCGGTCTCGAACAGCTGCATGCCGGCGGTCTTGAGCGCGGGCATCGGCTCGCGCACCGGCCACAGCGCGTAGGTTTCGAAGAGCGTGCCGACCATCACCATGAAGCCGCCGCCGGCCATGAACACCCAGCTGGCCAGGCGCGCCAGGAAGGCGCCGTTGAGCGAGGTCTGGTGGCCCGACAGGGGGTCGTTGACCTGGGCCTGGGAGGAGCCGACCTTGCTGTCGATCACCTGCCCGGCGGCCTCGAAGGCCCACATCAGGCTGGCGTAGAAGAAGCCGAGCGCGCCACCGATGAAGGCCTCCTTCGCGAACATCGACAGCCACTGGCCGGTGCTCAGCACCAGCGGCGCCGCCGACGGCTGCAGCACCAGCGTGAACATCGCGATGCCGAGGAACATCGCGTTGCGCACCATGCCCGGGATCAGGTCCGACGTGAACAGCGGCACCAGCAGGAAGGCCACGGCCACGCGCGTGCTCGACAGGCCGAGCAGCAGCGCCGTGTCGGACAGCGAGCCGTAGAGGGCGAGCGGTTCCAAGGCAGGCTCAGTGCCGGACCATGCCGGCGAAGTTGCTGAACACGCGGTCGCCGAACTGGTACAGGCCGCCGCCGAGCAGCGAGGCGGTGACGAAGATCGTGATCACGATCGCGAAGAACTTGGCGGCGTACTGCAGCGTCTGCTCCTGCAGCTGGGTGGCTGCCTGGACGAAGGCGATCAGCAGGCCGACCACCGCGGCCACCAGGATCGGCGGCGCCGACAGCAGCAGCACGAACCACAGCGCCTGCTGCGTGAGTTGGAGGATGTCGGCATTGAGCATGGCGTCGACTCGCTCGGTCAGAAGTAGGTCAGCACGAGGCCGTGGGTGAGCTTGACCCAGCCGTCGATCAGCACGAACAGCAGCAGCTTGAAGGGCATCGACACCGTGGTCGGCGACAGCATCATCATGCCCATGGCCATCAGCACGTTGGAGATCACCAGGTCGATCACCAGGAAGGGCAGGAAGATCAGGAAGCCGATCTCGAAGGCCACCGCGAGCTCGCTGACGGTGAACGCCGGCACGACGACCAGGAAGTCGCGTTCGGTGATGGTGGTGCGCAGCTCGGGCTTGACGGCACGCTGCGCGGTCTTGAGGAAGAACGCGCGCTCCACCGGCTTGCTGTGCTTGAGCAGGAACTCTCGCAGCGGCTCCTTGGCCGCGTCGGCGGCCTGCAGCATGGTCTTGGTGCTGCTGCCGATGTTGTCCAGCCCCTGCAGCTTGCCGGCCATCTCGGTGCCCACCGGGTACATCACGTAGATGCTGAGCACCAGCGCCAGCCCGTTGAGCACCACGTTGGGCGGCACCTGCTGCAGCCCGAGGGCGTTGCGCAGCAGGCTGAGCACGACCACCATCTTGGTGAACGAGGTCACCATCACCGCCACGAAGGGCGCCAGGGCCAGCAGCACCACCGTCAGCAGCGCCGACGAGGGGGAGAATTGGGTCAGGTCCATGCCCCCTGGGTTGCACCCAGGGGCCCGGCCGGTTCAATCGCGGTTCAGACCATCCGCGTCGGCGGCTCGCCGGCGTGATCGCCGACACGTTCCAGCGCCAGTGCCCAGCCGTCGCCCCAGGGCATCAGCCGGCCGCTGGCCAGGTGGCAGGCACCCTGGTCGTCGCCGGCGCAGCGCCACAGCGTGGCGCGCGGCTCGACCTCGCCGATGTCCGCCTCGGCCCAGCCGGCCAGGTGGCCGGCGGCGAACGTGCGCAGGGGCTCCAGGCGCACCTCGCACCACGGCGCATGCGCCGGGTCGGTCCCATCGGCCGCGGTGGCCGGCCGCGCCCCGACGCGCGCCTGGTCGGGTGCACGCAGCACGACGCCGGCACCGACGCCCGGACGCGCCGGCTCGTAACCGGCGCGCAGCAGGCCGCGCCAGGTGGACGCGAACGACGGCACCAGCAGCACGGCGCCGCCGGTCTCGAGCTCGCGCAGCTGCTCGGCCTCGATGCGCCACTGCGCCGCCACCAGCACGGTGCCCACGTGCGGCCAGCGCAGCTCGGCGCCCAGCGGCTGGGCAGGCGCGGGCAGGCTGCGCAGCAGCGCCCAGGGCCACTCCAGCAGCGCCGCCTGCGGTCCCGGTTCGCCCCCGGCGCGCCATTCGGCATAGGTGTGGGTGGCGGTGGACAGCGGCGCGGCAGGTGTGCCGATCCAACGCCAGTCCAGCTCGATGCCCAGCCAGGCATCGAGTGCATCGAGCAAGGCCTCGACCGGTCGCAAGGCGGCCGCGGCGTGCAACGCGGCATGGCCGACGGCCGGCGTGCACAGGCGCAGCGCTCCGGCGGGCGTTGCCGCCTCGAACCAGGTGCGGGTGTCGAGCGGCGACGGCCGTCCGGCCGGGCGGGTGGGCCAGGCCATGGAAGCAGAGTCGAGATCGGGGTTCATTCAAGCCTGCCGGGTGACCATCATGCGCGTCAGCTCGGCCACCGATCGCGCCCGCATCTTGGCCATGCCGCGTGCGCGGTACAGCTCGACGGTCTTGATCGACAGGCCGATGCGGTCGGCGATGTTCTTGTTGTAGATGCCTTCGATGACGTGGCCGAGCACCTGGCGCTCGCGCGGCGTCAGGCGCGACTCGCGCTCGGCGAAGGTGACCTGCGCGGCGCTGTCCGGCGCGGCCTCGTCCGCCGGCTCGGCGACCGGCGCCGCGCGGCGGCCCTGGCCGGCGAAGGCGGCCTGCAGCGCGGCCTCGAGGGCCTCGTCGTCGAAGGGCTTCTCGAGCAGCGTCACGGCGCCCTTGCGCATCGCCTGCACGGCCAGCGGCACGTCGGCATGGCCGCTCATGTAGACCACCGGCGGTGCGGCGTCGCGCTGCAGCAGCGCGTCGTGCAGGTCGAGGCCGGAAAGTCCGGGCATGCGGATGTCCAGCAGCAGGCAGGCCGCCTGGTCGCGGTCACGTCCGGCGACGGCCTCGACGGCCGCACCCGGATCGCTGAAGGTGGTCACGTCGTAGCCGGCGCCGCTGAGCCAGAAGCCGGTGGACTCGAGGAAGTCGGGGTTGTCGTCGACGATGTAGACGGTGCGGTGGTTCATGGGCATGCCTTCGGGTGGCCGGGCGGGCTCAGGTTGCAAGGGCCTCGTCGGGGGTTGGGGTGACGGCGGGGGGCCGGCGCTCGGCCAGCGGCAGGCCGACGTGAAAGGTCACGCCGCGCTCGGTCGGGCGGCTGAACCACAGCCGTCCCTGGTGCAGCTCGACGAACGACCGGCAGATCGACAGGCCGAGCCCCATGCCGGTGGGCTTGCTGGACGCGAACGGCACGAACAGCCGGGCCGCGGCCACGTCACCCAGTCCGCAGCCGTTGTCCGCGACCTGGATCTCGGCCTCGTCGGCACCGGCCTGCAGCGTCAGCGTCAGCTGCGCGTCGGGCGATGGCCCGGCACGCAGCGCATCGAGCGCGTTGCGCATCAGGTTGACGACCACCTGCTGCAGCATCACCTCGTCGCCGCGCACGACCACCGGGCGATCCGGCAGCTGCAACCGCAGGCGCACCGGGCTGCGCCGCAGATCCCAGTCCAGCAGCGACGCGCAGGACCGCAGCAGGGCCACCAGGTCGACGCGGACATGCCGTGGCTGGTGCGACTGCGTGAACTCGCGGATGCGGGCGATCACGCGCGCGGCGAACATCGCCTGCTCGATCGCGCGATCCAGCGCCCGGGCCTCGTCGGCCGCCAGCGCGGGACGTCGCCGTCCCAGGCGGGTGCGCAGGCCGCGCAGCAGATTGGCGCAGGCACCGATCGGCTGGTTCAGCTCGTGCGCCAGGGTGGCTGCCATCTCGCCGACCGAGATCACGCGCGAGGTGAACAGCAGCTGCTCGCGGTCGGCGAGCTGGCGCTGCAGGGCCTGGCCTTGTTCGCGCCGATCGGCCAGCCGCAGCAGGGCATGGCCGGCATCGAGCGCGGCCAGCTGCACCTCCCAATCCGGGCTGGTGGCCGCCAGGCGCCGTGGCGCCCGGTCGTCCACCGCCTGGAGCGCGGCCTGCAGGCCCGGCAGGCTGGCTTCGATGCGGTCGGCCGGCGTGCCGGTGGGCCAGTCGGCGCACTGCAGCTGCCAGGCCGGGCTGGTCCAGCCCAGCGTGGCGGTGCCGCGGTGGACCACGGCCACCGCGTCACCCAGCGCCGCCAGGCCGTCCAGCACGGACTGCGGCAGGCCGCTCATCGTGCGACCTCCATCGGCAGCAGTGGCGCCGAGCACACCGCCAGGTGCACGCTCCACTGCCGGCCCAGCGCGGCCCAGACGCGCTGGACGGCATCGATCTGCACGCGCACCTCGGCCGCCGGCGCGTTCGGCTGTGCCACGGGACCGAGCTGCATCAGGCAGGGCATGCGACCCGCCGCCGGCGTCCGATCGGCGGCCACGAGCTGCCGGCCGTGGCGGCGGTGGTGTTCGCGCATCAGGCGCGCATGCACCCAGTCTGCGCCGTGCAGCTGGGCCTGCCAGCCCAGCCGTGCCGCCACGCGAACGCCGTACAGCGCCGGCAGCAGCGAGCCGTCGGATGGGGGATAGGGCCACAGCACGAAGGCCCAGCCGCTGGCACCGCCCCGCACGCCCTGGGGGCACACCAGCATCGTGCAACGGCCCCGCTGCCACTGGGCGGCCAGCGCCATCAGCGGCACCGGGGCGCGCGCGGCCAGGACCTGCCGCAGCTTGCGGCCGAGTGCCGCGCACCAGGCGACATCGGGGCCGTCGACGGCCACCGCATCGTCGACGCCGTCGACCTCGAAGGCGCCGGGATCCGAGGCCTCGTCGTCGGCATCGGCACGGCCGTCGGCATCCTCGTCGATGGGCATCGGCAGCAGGCCCGGTGCGTCGGCATCGAAGGCGCTGCGCGGCAGGCCCCACAAGGCGGCCGGGTCGGCGCGCAGGGAGGCCCGCGTGGCCGGCACCAATGCGCTGTCGGGCCGGGCATGAGGATCGGCCAGGCCCGCGTTGGGCCCGGGTTGCAGCAGCTCGATGGCCGCCGGTCCGCTGCGCAACGGCTGCACCAGCGGCTGCGCGTGGGTCTGCGCCTGCGCGCCGCGCTGGCCATCGGCGTGCGGTGAAGTCGTTTCGGCCCCGTCGGCCAGGGCGGCGATCTCCAGCCACAGCGCGGCGATGCGCTCGGCGGCGTGCGTCGACGTGACCGGTGCGATGTCCATGTCGGTCAGTCCTCGTCGCGCAGCGTCAGGCCATCGGGGCCGAGCAGCAGCGCATCGGGTTCCAGCCCGAGCAGCTGGCGCAGGTAGCCCCGCGCCGCCTGCCGCAGGTGGTCGCGCGCGGCCGGCCCCTGGCGCAAGGCCTGCCGGGCCGACTCGCCGATCAGCACCGCCAGCAGGGCCATCGACTCGAAGAACGCCTGGCGTTCGGACGCACTGGCCTGGTTCCACAGGCTGCCGCGGCGGATCAGCCCGGCCAGCTGGCGCTCCAGGGCCAGCCGGGTGGTCGACGACGCCACACTGCCGTGCAGAGCCTGAAAGTTGGCGGCCACGAAGTGGGCCGCGGCCGCGGCGACATCGTCGTCGGGCCCGTCGGTGTCCTGCAGGTGGTCGCGGTAGACGCGCAGGCAGCGCTCGTAGAGCTCGCGCGCCCGGCGCCGGCCGGCCGTGCCGCCGGGCGCGGTGCGTGCCAGGCGCGCCGGCGCCAGTGGCTCGGCTCGGCGCGGGACGGTCAGGGTCGTCATCTCGGTGCCGGTCGCATCGCCCAGGACGGCGGCCATCAGGGTGCGCGACAAGGCGCGGGCGGCGGCCGCCGGGACGTCAGGTTCGGCAGCGTGGGGGATCGGGTCGAGGCTCATGCGGTGCATCCGGTTGGGCCGGACCGCCCTGCAGGGCCCGCAAGACGCGGCGCAGGCGGCTGGCACGCGGTGAGTTGCGTGTCGCCCGCCAGGCGTTCAAATCGATTTCGTAATGGCTCGCCGGCACGCCGTCGTAGAGCTGCACGCCGCGGAATGCGAAGCCCATCGTCGCCAGCACGGTCCGGGCGCTGCGGTTGTCCGGGTGGCAGATGCCCCACACGCGCTCCAGCCCCAGCGTGCCGAAGGCATGGTCGAGCAGCAGTTCACCGCCCTCCAGCGCCAGCCCGCTGCCCCAGGCCTGCGGCAGCAGCCGCGAGCCGAGTTCGACCTCGCCGGGATGCTCGGCCATCGGCATCAGGTTGAACCAGCCGGCGAAGCTGCGTCGCACGGCCCCGTCGTCCAGCGTCTCCAGGCGCGTGGCGTGCCAGATGCCCAGGCCCTCGTGCTCGCGGTAGATCTCGCCCAGGCGCCAGAGGAACATGCGGGCCACGGCGGGCTCGTGCAGCGGGTAGTCGTCGACCAGGTGGGCGCGCAAGCGCGGATCGCGATGCATCTGCAGGACCTCGTCCAGGTCGGTGGGGACGAATTCACGCAGCTCGAGCTTGCGGGTGCGGGCCCACGCAGCGCGGTGCGCGGCGATGGCGGGCGGGCAAAGGGTGTCGGTCACGGCGGATCTCCAGCGTCCTCGGCTTCGATGCGCACGGGCTCGCTGCTCAGCGAGCGCTCGCGCAACCGTTCGTTGAGTCGCGGCGCGTGGCGGTTCAATGCCGCCGTCTCGCGTGCCGGCGCCGTGAGCGTGAGCGTCCAGCCGCCAGGCACCGGTTGCAGCGGCAGCAGCGGCTCGGCCGCGCGCGCCACCTTCAGCTGCAGCGGCACGCCGCCCGGCGTCTGGATCGTGACCTCCCAGGCCGATTGGCCGACGGCCTCGGCCACCGGGGAGGCCGGCGCATCGACCGACGCGGCGTGCTGCAGCGCCCGCAGCGCGGGTTGCAGCGCCTCCGGCGCCTCGAACCCGACCGGCGGCCGCGATGCGAGCGGCGCGGCATCGACGCGCGCGAGCGCCGGCGCGGGCATCGCCGCGAAGGCGGCCGCCGAATCGGCCGGCACCTCCTGTTCGAACGCCTCGAACGGGCGCCCCGACTTGCGCTGCAGCAGTTCGGCAAAGTCGTCGGCATGGCGCTGCCCGTCGGGGCTGGCGAGGGATTCCGGCGGCGTTGCCGCCCGGCCGCGCGAGGCCAGTGGTCCGGGCGGCGGCTCGGCCCGGCCGCCGGGGTTGCGGGCGGGGGTGGGCGCGGCGACGTTCATGCCGCCACCCGCGCCGGGATTCGGCCCTGGTCCTCGACCTCGATCTCGGCCTTGGCATCGGCGGCCAGGCGGCGCTGCCGCCTGGCGTCGTCGACCAGGCCGCGCACCGCGTCCTCGCGCGCCAGGGCGCGCGTCAGCTCGGCGCGCGCCTGCTGGGCCTGCTCCTGGGCCTGCTCCAGCGCCTCCTCGTCGTCGATCAGCGCGTACTCCTCGCGCTCCAGTTGGTCGGCCAGGTGTTCGCGGCGGGCCCGCACCTGGGCCGACCAGCGCGGCAGGTCGGCGGCCAGCCGGTAGGCCACGGCGTCGGCGAGGGCGGCCATCTGCTCGCGATGGGCCTGCACCTGCCGGGCGCGCGCCGCCACCGCCGAGCGGGCCTGCTCGACGGCAATCTCGGCGCGCGCAGCCGCTTCGCGGGCGCGCTGCACGCGCAGGCCGCGCAGCCGCAGCAGCTGCGCCGACTGGCGCACGTCGGGCCCGGTCACGCCACCACCTGCTGCAGCCGCGCGATCGTCTCGGCGATCGGCGTCGGTTCGTGGCAGCCCTGGCACAGCAGCTCGCGCACCGCCGGCATGCGCTCGATCGCCTGGTCGGCCTGCGCGTCGCTGCCGGCCTGGTACTCGCCGACACGCAGAAGGAACTCGACCTCCTTGTAGCGCGCCATCAGCGCACGCAGCCGGCCGGCTGCGCTGCGGTGCTCGGGCCGGGCGACGCGCGTGAACACGCGGCTGGCGCTGCCGAGCACGTCGATCGCGGGGTAATGGTTGGCCTGCGCCAGCTGGCGCGACAGCACGATGTGGCCATCCAGGATCGAGCGCACCTCCTCGGCCACCGGGTCGCTGTTGTCGTCGTCCTCGGCCAGCACCGTGTAGAAGGCGGTCAGCGTGCCGTGGGCGTCGTTGCCGGCGCGCTCGAACAGCTTGGGCAGCTCGGCGAACACCGAGGGCGGATAGCCGCGGCGCACCGGCGGCTCCATCGCCGACAGCCCCAGCTCGCGCAGCCCGCGCGCGAAGCGCGTCACCGAGTCGACCAGCAGCAGCACGCGCCGGCCTTCGCGCCGGAAGCCCTCGGCGATGGCGGTCGCGGCATAGGCGGCGCGCACGCGCTCGAGCGCCGGGCGGTCGGACGTCGAGACGACGACCACCGAGCGCGCCAGACCGTCCTCGCCCAGGCTCTCGTCGAGGAACTCGCGCACCTCGCGGCCGCGTTCGCCGACCAGCGCGATGACGATCACGTCGACCTCGGCGCCGCGCGCCAGCATGCCCAGCAGCGTCGACTTGCCGCCGCCGGCCATCGCGAAGATGCCCACGCGCTGCCCCTCACCGACCGTCAGGGCCGCGTCGATCGCGCGCACGCCGGTGGCCATCGGGTGATCGACGCCGCGGCGCGTCAGTGGCGACGGCGCGTCGGCGTGCAGCGGCGTGCTGCCCACCTCGGGCGCCAGGGGTCGGCCGTCCATCGGCTGGCCGAAGGGGTCGATCACGCGGCCCAGCAGCGCCGGCCCGCAAGGCACCGTCGCGACCTCGGCCAGCGCCTGCACCGCGGCGCCGACGGCCACGCCCTGCAGCGCCCCGTAGGGCGCCAGGATGACCTCGCCATTGGCGAAGCCGATGACCTCGGCCAGCAGCCCGGCGTCGTCGGCCTGCGTGTCGCCGATGCGGCACTGCTGGCCGATGCGCGCACGCAAGCCAGTGGCGCGCAGGATGGTGCCGCCGGCCTGCACGACGCGGCCCTGCTCGGCCACGGTCCGCGCCGACTGCAGGGTCTGCAGCAGCGCCCGGGTGCTCTCGGCGACGCTCATCGCTGCACCCCCCAGGCCGCGGCCAGGCGTTCGAGCTGCCCGCCGAGCGAGGCGTCGATGCGGCCGAAGGCGGTCTCGATGCGGCAGGTGTCCTCGGCGCACCCGGGTTCGCTGCGCACCTCGAAGGCCCGCTCCGAAGCGGCAGCCAGGTGCGCCCGCACCGCCGCCTCCTGCGAAGGATGGACGACCAGCGTCAGCGGCGTGTCGCCGACGACGTCGGCCACGGCGGTCTCGGCCAGCGCCACCAGCTGGGCCTCGGCGGCCAGCTGTCCCATCAGCTTGCGCGCCACCTGCAGCGCCAGGGCACCGACCTCGCCGCGCAGCTGGGCCCGCTCGCGGTCGGCCGCCGCGGCCAGGTCGAGCAGGCGGGCGGCCAGCTCGTCGCGTGCCGCGGCGCGGCCCTGTTCCAGGCCGTCGGCCAGACCTTGTGCATGGGCCTGCGCGTAGGCGGCGTCGTGGCGGCGGCCGTGCTCGGCCAGCAGGGTGTGCAGACGTTCGCGCAGCTGTTCGGCCTGCTCCAGCACGGGCACCTCGGCGGCGCGCAGCACGACGCGCGGCGACGAGATGGCGACATCGCGGTCGCGTTGCCACAGCGCATAGGTCATGTCGCGAGCTCCAGGGCTTGGTGCGGGCTCTTCACCGGTGCGGCCGTTGTGGCCGGCACCGGCAGCGCGGGATCGTGCGGATCGAAGGGTGCGAGCGCCAGCGCCCGGTCGATCAGGGCCTGGGCCAGGGCGGCAGCCATCACCGGCGGCATCGCCGGCGCCCACGCGACCTGGACGGCCTGCCGCAGAGGCCCCGCCGGCAGGGCCGCCAGCAGCACGCCGGCACCGGCAGCCTGCAGCGACGGCGCCACGTCGTCGGGGCGCGAGATCGGCGCCAGCGCCGACGGCGCGGACGGCACCAGGCCGGCCGCCGGCAGGGCCAGCAGGGACGCGAGGTAGGCCTGGCCCAGCCGCGCGCGCGCCGCGGCAACCCGGGCGGCATCGATCCACAGCCGGACCTCGGCGGCACCGTGCAGCGCACCGACGCGCGACTGCAGCGCGGCCTGCGCCGGCGCTGACCAGGCCAGCCAATCGGGGGCCTGGTCCAGCATCGCCCAGTCGAGTGCTGCGGCATCGCCCGGTTCGAGCGACGGCGGCGCCAGCAGCGCCTCGGCCAGTGCGGCCCGCCGGCGACGCCGATCGGCGGGGCCTGCTTGACGTGCGGACATGGTCCGGGCCCTCAGCGCGAGCGGCCGGTGGCATCCGGCAGGGCCGCCGCACGCTCGGGTGCGCCCAGGGCCTCACGCGTGCCGGACCGGCGGCGCAGCCACAGGAAGGCACTGCCCGACAAGGCCAGGACGCCGGTCCCGCCGGCGGCCAGCAGCGGCACCACGGCCGCCGTGCCGGCGCCCTCGGCCCTGGCAGGCTGGGCAGCCGCTGCGCTCACGACGCTCTCGGCCGGGAACAGCGCGACGGTGACGTTGTCGTAGCCCAGGCCTTCGATGCTGTTGACCACCAGCGCCTTGATCTGCGCCACCTGGCCGCTCAGGTCGCGGTCCGGGCGGTGCTTGATGAACACCGAGGCGGCGGCCGGCTGCGGCTTGTCGACCAAGGGGTTGCGCTCGGGCACCACCAGGTGCACGCGGGCGGTGACCACGCCGTCGATGTTGGCCAGGGTGTTGGAGATCTCCTGCGACATCGCGTGCACCAGGCGGGCACGCTCCTCCAGCGGCGTCGAGACGAAGCCCTCGCGCTTGAAGACCTTGCCCATGCTGTCGAACGGTTCGCGTGGATAGCCCTGGGCGTTGAGGGTGCGCACCGCGGCGGCGAAGTCGCCCTTCGCGGCCACCACCGCGTACTTGCCGTCCTGCACCTTCTTGTCGGCATCGATGCCGGCGCTGCGCAGCACGGCCACCATCTCGTTGGCCTGGCGCTCACTGAGCTGCGAGTAGATCTCCTGCTCGGAGCAGGCGGCCAGCAGCACGGCGAGCGCGGCCAGCGCGACGGCGCGACCGAACGAACGAAGGGGGTGGCGATGCATGGCGATCCTCAGGACTGCTGACGGAAGAGCTGTTGCAGGCCTTCCGAGGTGCGGTTGGCGATGTTGCTGGTGAGCTGGCAATGGAACATGAACTCCTGCGCCCGCACGGTCAGCATCAGCACTTCGCTGGGCGTCATCTCGCGGCCGGCGTTCTTGGCCGCATTGGCCTCGGTGGCGATGCGCGTGGCCTCGGCGTTGATGTGCTCGAACGGCTTGAGCACCTGCTGGGCGGCTTCGCCGGCCTGGTGCGCCGGCGCCGCCTCGAGCCGGGCACCGGCCTGCTCGAGCGAGCGCTGGAAGCCGCCGATGTCCGACAGCGAGACGCCGTAGCCCACCTGGACGAAGCCGCCGGTGGCGCCGCCGGCCTGGGCCGGCGAGAAGGCGGCGAAGGCCGCCAGTTCGGTGCTCATGGTCGTGGTTCCGGATGCGGGCTGCAGGCGATCAGGACTTGCGAGCCATCGTGTTGAGCGCCTCGGACACCGCCGAGATCGACGAGTGCGAGCTGTTCGACAGGAAGCCCATCTTCATCGACTGCGCCGTCAGGTCCGACACCGCCGAGGGCGTGTCGTTGCCGCCGGTGGCGATCTCGTCGGACTTCTTCTGGATGGTGTCGGCCTGCTTGTCCAGCGCCTGGCCCCAGGCGTCGGCCATGGCTTCGAACCAGCTGCCCGGCGTCGACTTGTCCTTCAGCTGGGTGGTCATCGGCGTGGCGGCGAGGCCGGCGAGGGGGTTGCTGTAGCTGCTCATCGGGAATCTCCTTGGGCGGGGGTTGGACCTGGGTTGCAGGGGATGGCTCAGAAGTTCAATGTCGAGGTCCGGCCGTCGCGCTCGAGCGTGACGCGGGCCTGGGCGATCGCGGTGATGCGGTGGCCGCTGGGCAGCAGCGCGCCGACGAAGTAGCGCGCGCCATCGGCCGTCACCAGGTACGAGGGCTGGCCCGGCACCACCGAGGCGATGCGCTTGGCCGGGTCCTCGGGCAGCGCCGGGCGCGGCGGCGCGGCCGGCGCGGGCGCGGTGTTGCGCAGCACCAGCTCGGTCAGCCCGCGCACGTCGCGCCGCACCACCTCCTCGGCGCGGGCCAGCTTGGCGGCGTCCGGCTCGGCGGCTTCGGCCGTCACCTTGCCGGGCGAGGTGGTACGCGCCTGAACAGCGATGCCGTTGACGCGGAAGACCTCGCTGACCTCCATCGCCAGCAGTTCGTCGACGCGGATGTCGAGCCGTGGCTTCATTCCGTGGCGGGCCAGCCAGGCGTCCAGCCGCACCCGTTCGGCCTGCGTGGCCAGGCGGCCGCCGAGGGTGGCCCGCCCGTCACCTGCCTGGCCCACCGCCAGGGCGGCGAACTCGCTGCCCTGGATGAGCTCGCCCAGCGTCACCGCCTCGGCCACCGGTGGCGTGCGGGGTTCGGCGGCGACCATCGGCACGCCCAGCGCGATGCCGCACAACAGCAGCACCGCGGCACCGGCACCGGCCAGCCAGACCTCCGGCCGGCGCGCCAGCGGCTGGGCTCGCCGGCCCGGCGTGGCGGCCTGCGGCGTTGCCTCGGCGGGCGCCGCAGCCGCCGGCTCGGCGCCGGCTGCGGCCGAGGGCGGGTTCCAGCGCGCCGATGCGGCCGCTCCGAAGGCGATCACCGCCCGGCCGGCCTTCAGCGGCACGTGCATCGTCCAGTCGATCTCGTCGCCGGCGGCGAGCCGGCGCTCGCCGAGCAGGACCTCGCCCTGCACCACCTGCAGCGTGGCCAGCGGCAGGCCGGCCTGGACACGCAGCCGGATCGGCGGCGACTGCTCGTCACGCAGCACCAGATCGGCCCCGTCGGCCAGGCCGTCGGGCGTGACCGCCAGCACGACGGCACCGGCCAGCGGCAACGGGGCGCGGGCACCGGCCTGCGGGCCGTCGAGGACGCGCAGTTCGAGCGCGGCGTGGTGGGAGGCGTTCATGTCGGCTCCGGGTTGAGGCTCGTGGCGGTCTGCGCTCATGTCAGCGCCCCGCGGTGGCGGTGACCGCGCCGAGTCGGATGTCCGGCGAGGCGCGACGGCTGTCGCTCGAAGGTGCGCGTGGGGCCGGCGCCACCACCGGCACCGGACCCGGCGCTGCCGGCGCGCCGAGGTCGACCTCGATCGACTGGCGACGCGGCGGCAGGTACACCGCCGGCACCGGAGCCGGCGCGACGGCCGGTGTGGCCAGCGCCGCGCGGCCGGCGGTGGCGGGCTGGACGGCAGGGGCCGCGACCTCGGTGCGCAGGCTGCTCGGCGCGGGCTGCGCCGGCTCGCGGCTGCTGGTGGCCAGGCGCGGCGTGATCAGGAACATGCGCTCGATGCGGGCGGTGGCGTTCGTCGTGCTCTTGAACAGGTGGCCGACCACCGGCACGTCGCCGAGGCCCGGCACCTTGTCGGTGCTGGAGGTCGTGGCCTCGCGCACCATGCCGCCGATCAGCAGGCTCTCGCCCTCGGTGATCAGGGCCTGCGTGTTGATCGTCGAGCGATCGACGATCGGGATCTGGTCGACCTGGCGGTTGGACAGGTTGCCGTCCTCGACGTTGACCAGCAGCTTGATGCGCGCCTGGCCGCGGTCGCGGAAGACATGCGGCGTCACGCGCAGCGAGGTGCCGGCACTGACGTTGAACAGGTCCACCTGCTCGCGGCCGGCGACCCGCACGAAGAAGGTCGAGCTGTTGTCGAAGACGGCCTCGACGTTGGACAGCGTCACCACCTGCGGGCTGGAGACGACCCGCGCCGCGCCTTCGGACTGCAGGGCGCGGATGCGGGCCAGGAACTGGCTGGCCGATCCCAGCACCACCGAGGCCACGCCACCGATGCCGGTGGCCGGCACCGAGCCGCTGACGCCGAGCTCGTTGCCGGCGTTGTTGAAGCGCCAGTTGACGCCCAGCTCGCGCAGCTTGTCGGTGTTGACGTCGATGATCGTGGCCTCGATCTCCAGCGACTGCGGCTCGACGTCGAGCGCGGCGATGAGCTGCTCGTAGCGCGGCAGCCGCTCGGCCAGGTCGCGCACGATGATCGCGTTCAGGCGCGGGTCGGCCTCGATGCGGACCTGGTGCGCCTCGGGCCGGGTGGTCGGCGCCGGAGCGGCCTCGGCGGCCGGCGCGACGGCGGTGCGCTGCAGCGCGGCCACCAGCAGGTCGGCGGCGGCGTTGCGCGCCGCGCCGTCGTCGGCCTGGCGCACCGGCGTGCCCTGCCCGGCCAGGCCCTGGCCCTTGAGCGAGGGCACGGTGGGCTTGTTCACCACCTCGCGGCCGAGGCTGCCGCCCGTCGTCACGCCGACCAGCGAGCGCAGGATCGAGGCCACGCCGGGCACCGTGATCTGGCGGCCGCCGAGGTTCATCGTCGTGTCCTGGGCCCAGGCGTAGCGCAGGTAGAAGACGCGGAAGTCGGCGCTGCCGGCCGGGGCCGTGCCGCTGGCCGTGGGCGCGCCGGAGGCCTGCGGCGCCGACGCCGCGCGCACGACCTCGTCGATCTGCTCGAGGAAGCGCTTGGTGCCGACTGCCACCATCGTGCCTTCCCGGGTGCGGCTGACCGCATTGCGCGCGTCGGCCAGGCCGAGGTCGGCGACCTCGCGCATCGCCCGCTCGGCCAGCGCGCCGCCGACCGCGAAGGTGCGGCGCGACAGCTCGGCCGCCGGCACGACGTGCATCACCGCCCCGTCGAAGTACGGCACCAGGTTGTAGACGCGGGCGACGTCGCGCAGCACCTTCTCGGCCGGGCCGCTGAAGGTGCCGTTGACGCTGCCGGCCAGGCCCGGGCTGATGTTGGCCGCCAGGTCCATCTGGCCGAACAGGTCCTGCAGGAAGGCGGCGATCGGCTGCTCGCGGGCGGTGATCGTCACCGGTCGGCCGCCGCCGGGCAGCGGCACGGCGTGCGCGGGCACGGCGGCACCGGCGGCGGCGACGGTCAGGACACAGGCCAGCGTGCGCAGGGCGCGTGCGCCGCGGCCGGCAAGGGTGGTGAACATCAGGCAGCCTCCAGCAGGTTGGCAGCAGGCGCGGCGATGCGCGCCCGGACGTCGAGTTGCAGCGTGGGCATCAGCTCGTGGTAAGACAGCACGGGGGTGTCGAAGCAGTCGGCCTCGATCAGCTTGCGCAGGTGCCAGCGGATGTCGATCGCGGTCACGATCGCGGCCGGGCGCTGCTGCGCGACGGTCTGTGCCAGCGAGCGGGCCAGCGCGCGCGCCATCTCGGGATCGAGCGTCAGCTGCTGCATGCCGCCTTGCGCGCGCAGCGACTGGCGCAGCGTCTCCTCGAGCGCGGGCTCGAGCATCAGGGCCGTCAGCCGGCCGTCCGGCGCCGCCTGGTGACTGATCTGCCGGCGCAGCGCGACGCGCGAGAACTCGGTCAGCGTGGCGACGTCCTTCTCGCGCTGGCTGGCTTCGGCCAGCGCCTCGAGGATGTCGCGCAGGTTGCGGATCGACACCTGTTCGGCGACCAGGCGGCGCAGGATCTCGGCCACGCGCTGGATGGGCAGCGCGCGCAGCACTTCCTTGACCATGTCGGGCACGTCGGCCGACGCCCGTGTGAGCAGGTTGGTGACGTCCTGCGTGCCCAGGAACAGCGGGGCGTGCCGGCGCAGCGTCTGGCGCACGGCCTCGGCCAGCTCGACCGCGGGCACGGCGCCGGCCGGCAGCGTGCCCTGGGCCAGTGGCACCTCGAAGGCCAGCAGCTGCCACTCGCCGGCGCTCTGCGGGATGCCGTGGAGGTGGATGCGCGGCAGCGGCAGCCCGAGCTCGAGCTGGAAGTCGTCGAGCACCTCCTCGAGCGAGCGGGTCAGGGCCGGGCCGTCGTCGGACATCAGCATCGTCGCCGGCACGCGCAGCAGCAGCGGCACCGATGGGCGCGCCTGCGGCAAGGCGGTGGCGGCCACCGGCTGCGCCGGCTCGATGCGCTTGGCCAGGCTGCGCAGCAGGGGGTGGCGCGAATCGCGCAGGCGGTCGCGGATCGACGGGGTCAACAGCGCGCCGGCGCCCCCGAAGGCCAGGGCCAGCAGCAGGAACACGGTGGTCGGGAAGCCGGGCACCACCGCCATCAGCACGCAGATGCCGCCGGCCACCAGCAGCACGCGCGGCTTGGCGGCCACCTGCTTGCGGATCGCGTCGCCGAGGTGCTTGTCGTCCTCGTCGGTGGTGCGGGTGACGATCAGCCCGGCCGCCATCGCGCCCATCAGCGCGGGGATCTGCGCGACCATGCCCTCGCCGATGGTCAGGATCGAGTAGGTGGTCAGCGCCTGGCCGACGTCCAGGCCCTGCATCATCACGCCGATGGCCAGGCCGCCGAGCAGGTTGATGACGATGATCACGATGCCGGCGATGGCGTCGCCCTTGACGAACTTCATCGCGCCGTCCAGGCTGCCGTGCAGCTTGCTCTCCTGCTCCAGCGCGCGGCGGCGGCGGCGGGCCTCGTCCTTGTCGATCATCCCGGAGCGCAGGTCGGAGTCGATCGACATCTGCTTGCCCGGCATGGCGTCCAGCGAAAAGCGCGCGGCGACCTCGGCCACGCGCTCGGCGCCCTTGGCGATGACGATGAACTGGACGACGGTGATGATCAGGAACACCACCAGCCCGACGACCAGGTTGCCGCCGGCGACGACCTTGCCGAAGGTCTCGATGATGTCGCCGGCGTCGGCGTGCAGCAGGATCATGCGGGTCGTCGCGATCGACAGCGACAGCCGGAACAGCGTGGTCACCAGCAGCACGCTGGGGAAGACCGAGAACTCCAGCGGCGACGCGATGTAGATGCCCAGCAGCAGCAGCACGATGCCGGAGGCGATGTTGGCCGCGACCAGCACGTCGATCAGCCAGTGCGGCAGCGGCAGGATCATCATCGCGACGATCGCCACCACGCCGGCCACCAGCACCAGGTCGCTGTAGCGGACGAACACGCTCTCGCGCGGGGCAGCGGCGCTGCGGAAGTAGGCCAGCATCGACATCGTCGTGGTCCTTGGGTTGGAGGCTGTCGGTCCGGGCTCAGTGCAGTTCGCTGCGCGCGACCAGTGCGCCCGACGGCAGCACCGCGAAGTGCTCGTTCAGGCGCCGGTAGATGGCGCTCACGTCGCGCACGTAGGCCTGGGTCTCGCGGAACGGCGGCACGCGCCGCCCGTGGCGCTCGACGGCGCCCTCGCCGGCGTTGTAGGCCGCCAGCACCAGCGGCAGCTCGCCGGGGTAGCGGTCGACCAGCGTGCGCAGCAGCGCGGCGCTGGCATCGACGTTGGTCCGCGTGTCCAGCAACGTGCGCTCGGGGTCGCCGACGCCGAAGCGGCGGGCGGTGGCCGGCATCACCTGCATCACCCCGCGGGCCCCGGCGTGCGACACGGCCGCCGGGTTGTGGCGCGATTCGACATGCGCGATGGCGTGCATCAGCAAGGGGTCGATGCCGTGGGCGCGCGCCGCGTCGGTCAGCGCCGGCGCCACGGTCAGGATGCGCGCGCCCTCGCGCGGCAGCGGGGCGGCGTCGGACGGGGCGGCCGGTGCGCGCTCGGCGGGACGCTCGTTGGGTTGCCCATCCGCCCGCTCGGGCAGGCGCATCGGTGCGGCCGGCCGGGCCGGCGCGGGGGTGGCCGAGGCCGGGGAGGCCTTGACGCCCTCGGGCGGCAGCGTGATGGTCAGGCTGCCCCGCTCGTACAGGCTCATCTGCGCTGCCGGGCGCGCCGTCGACGGGGCCACCGTGACGCCGCACTCACGGGCGATCAGCGTGAACTTGGTGGCCGCTTCGGCCGCCGCGGCGCTGCCCGCGCCGCAGGTCTGGGCGGCGGCGTGGCCCGCCAGGGCCAGCCCGGCGCCGGCGATCGCGGCAGGCAGCCAACCCCGGTGGCCAGACAGGTGCAGGAGGCGGCGGCAGGTCATGGGAGGACTCCGGATCGTGGGACCCCCATGGGTTGCCGCGCCTGCGGCAGCGGTTCAACGGTAATAAGTCCGCGCCGGCAGTCGAGCCGGCGCGGACCCATGCATGGCACGGTGGGGTGGGTGCGTCGCTACGGCCTGGCCCGCAGCTCGAAGGTGTCGTGGCCGAGCTTTCCGCCGCTCACGCGGGCGAAGGCCGACCGCAGCTGGTCCAGCGAGCTCACCTGCAGCGGCTGGAAGTCGCCGGCGGCCAGCGCGGCCGGCAGTTCGGGCAGCACGTCACGCTCGGTGGCAAAGCAGGACACCGTCTCGACCACGCCGCGCGGGTTCATGACGATCTGGAAGCGCATGCGGCCGGGCAACTGCAGGCCCGTGTCGGCGGCCACGCGGGCATCGGGCTGGAAACGGTTGGGGAAGAAGCGGGAGACGCGCCGGTTCTCGTCCTGCAGGAAGCAGTAGACGTGGGCAGCCCGGCTGGGACGGATCGACAGCTGCAGCGGTTCGCCGCGCTCGAGCGGACGTGCCGCTCCCGCACTGCCGACGCGCAGCGTCAGCGGCCCGGCTGGGGCCTCTGCCGCGGGACCGGGGCCCCTGGCAGCGACGGCCGTGGCCGCTGACGGCGCCCGGCCGGCCTCGGCAGGCGCGGGGGACGGCGCGGCCGGGATCTGCGCGGCCAGCTGGCGATGGTCGGCACCGAGGTAGGCGGTGAAGAACGACAGCGACAGCTTGGGCTCGGCGCTCAAGCCGAGCAGCGCGCGGTAGCGGGTCACGGCGTCGCGGAAGGCGGAATGGGCCACGCCATCGGTCGGCCCATCGTAGACCCGGCGCTGGTGCAGCTGCCACTGGAACCACGCGATCAGCTCGGCCGGACGGGCCGCCATCGTGTCGTACCAGTCCTGCATCTCGGCGTGGAGGCTGTCGTCGGCGCGCACGCCGAGACAGGTCCAGTACGGCACCCGTGCCAGCCGCCCCACGCCTTCGATGGCCGCGAGCTGGGTCAGTCCACGCCAGCCATCGGTGACGACGTCGCCGCCGCTGGCCAGCTCGAGCGCCCGGCCCAGGTGGCGCACCTCGACCCGGCGCTCGCCGCCGCGGGTCAGCAGCAGGGCCTCGTGGCGCGACGCCGTGCCGGGCACGACGCTGCGGTCGGCGCTGTTCAACACCGCCAGGCCCAGGCCCAGCCGCGTCTGTGCCGCTCCCGCCGGCTGCACGCTGACCGTGCTGCGCAACGTGAATGGCGGGGCCGGCGTGGTGCCGCCGCTGCGTGCGCTGACCACGCGGATGGCGCGGCTGCGCTGGGTCATGTCCGAGACCGCGGTGACCAGCAGGTCGCGCACCATGCCCGGGTCGCGCTGGGCGCCATCCGACGCGTCCTCGACCGTCGCCGACAGGTCGCGGACGCCGAACTCCAGCAGCAGGTTGTCCATGCAGCGCAGCGAACCCGCCAGGTCGATCGTCGCCGCCGCCGGGGCGACTTGCGCCGCCGGGGCGGCCGGCGCCGCCGGCGCCGCCGGCGGTCGCATCGCCTGGGGCAGCGAGGCGCAGGCCGACAGGGTCGCGGCCAGTGCCAGCACCGGCCAGCCGCGCCTCGGATGCGATCGCTCGGGCCGCTTCGACAGCATGTGGTTCATGTTCGGGTTCCTTGGGGCCGGCAGCCGCCGCGAGGCGGCCGCCGTCATGCCCATGCAGACTGTGTTGCCGACAGGCCGGCGCGGGTTCAGTGCAGGACGGCGCAGGGCTCGACGCGCGGCGTGGCGAAGTCGCGGCCGACCACCGAACGGGCGAAGAAGTAGTTGTTGCGCGCCCTCTCGCTCAGGCGGTCGAGGTCCACCTGCCCGAGCGCGTCGCACTCGAAGGCCATGGCACGGCCCTCGTGGAACAGCGACTGGAAGCGCAGCACGTAGCCGTGGCGGACAGGGCGGTCGGTCGAGGCGTTCATCGGGTGGCTCCTGCGGCTGACGATCGAGATGCCCCTGGGTTGCATCGATCGGCGTCGCGGTTCGACCCGGACCGGCCCTCGAGGTCCGGTTGTGAGCGAGTTCACCGTCCGGGCGGCAATCTGCACACCGTCGGGACCCTCGACCGCCGCCGCGCGGGCGCGGTCAGCCCTCGCCCGCGAAATCGGGCTCGGGCCTTCGCCTGGCGCACGGCGCCTTCCGGGCCCGCGCGTCCCGGCTCAGCGGACGGCGTTGCACTGCCCGTCGGCGCCCGGCTTGAAGCAGAAGTCGCCGGTCAGGCTGGAGCTCTCCCAGGGCACCTGGGCGCGCCCGGTCTCGCGCGCCACGTTGAGGCGGACGCGCTTGAACAGCAGCTCCACCGGCAGGCCCGGCACCGACAGATGCTCGAGCAGGTGCTTGGTGTACAGGCTGTTGGTGTCGCGCGGGTTGTCGAGCGCCACACCGCCAGGCGCGGTGGAAAACGCCACCATCGAACCGAGCGGCGCCTCCACCGCCGCCAGGCCCGACGGTGTGGCCCCGCGGAACTTCAGGCGGCGGCCGTCGGGGCCGAGGATCTCGGCGCCGGAGAATGGGTTGTTGCGGCAGGCGTCCAGGATGACGACGTTGATGCCGTTCTTGAACGACGCCAGACGCTCCAGCAGCTCGCTCAGGTCGGCGCTCTTGGCCGGCACCTCGTCCTCGGCGCGGATCTCGGTGTCCACCGGCAGCAGGTAGTTGCGGCCCTTGACCTGCAGGCCATGGCCGGCGAAGTAGACGACGCGGACGTCGGCCCCCTGGCTGCTCTGCGAGAAGCGTCGGAAGGTCTCGAGCATCTCGCCCAGCGACGCGTTCTCGCGCAGCGTCACCGCGAATCCGAGTGCCGCCAGCTTCTCGCCGACGGCACGTGCGTCGTTGACCGGATTCTTCAGCGGGCCCACCTTGTAGGCCGCGTTGCCGATCAGCAGCGCGGCGCGCCGCGGCGTGCTGGCCTGCGCCCGCACACCCAGGGCCGTCGCCAGCATGGCGGCGCAGGCGTGTCGGCGCTGCACCCGCACCGGGAACCCGGCGCCGCTGCCGGTCATGGCCGCGCGGGCAAGCCGTCGACGACGGCCACGGCCTCGACGATGGGGCTCTGGCGCAACCGTGCGGCGGCTGCTTCGATGCCGGCAGGCGGCACGCGCACGAACCAGTCGCCCAGCTGGCCGGGTCCGCCGGCCAACGAGCCGTTGGTCTCGACCAGCAGCAGGCGGATGTCGGCCTCGCGGGCGTCGGACTTGAAGTTCACCTTCAGGTACGGGCCCTTGTCGACGACCGCGGCGGGCGGCACGGCGCGCAGCTCGGCCGTCTCGTCCGGACCTGCGACATGGGCGATCCACACGCCCTGCCCGACGATCACCGCCAGCGCCGCGGCCAGTGCCGGACGCAGCACCGGCTGCGGCAGCAGCCCGCCCAGCAGCGCGCGGATGCGCGCGCCCAGGCCGGTTTCGGCCACCGGCCGTGCGGCTGGGGCCGCAGCGGCCGGCCGCTCGGCGCGGATGCGCTGCAGCGTGCGCTCCAGGCCGATTTCGCTGGACACCGCCGGCGTCTCGGTGCTCTGCACGTGCTGGTGCAGCGAGCGATACCACTGCAGCCGCCGGGCTGCCGCCGGGTCCTCCCGCAGGTGCTGCTCCAGCGCCTGGCGGTCGGCGGGACCGAGGGTGCCGTTGACGTAGAACGGCAGCAGGTCGTCGAGATCCGGTTTCATGCCGGGGCTCCTTGCGGTGCGTCGCCGTCGCGCTGCAGCAGCTTGTGCAGGCAGTTCTTCAGCTTCAGGCGGGCGTGGAACAGGCGCGTCTTCACGGTGCCCTCCGGGCACTGCTGGGTGCGCGCGACGTCGGCCAGCGCCATCTCCTGGTAGAAGACCAGGTGGATGGCCTCGCGCTGGTCGACGGGCAGTTGGTCGGTGCAGCGGCGCACGTCGTCGGCGCGCTGCGCGGAGGCGATCAGGGCGAAGGCGTCGGGGTCGTCGCCGGCGATCACCTCGGCGTGGTCCTCGATGTCGTCGTGCAGCGTATCGGGCTTGCGACTGCGGAACGCCATCAGCACCTTGTTGCGGGCGATGCCGATCAGCCAGGTGCTGAACTGCGAGTCGCCCCTAAAGCGACCCGGCGCCTTCCACACTTCGTACAGGGTGTCGGACACGATTTCCTCGGCTTGGGCGGGGTCGGAAGTCTGTCTCAGCACGTAGGCGAAGAGCTTGCGCGAGAAGGCGCGGTACAGCTCCTTGAAGGCGCCCTCGTCACGCTGTTCGATGCGGCCCAGCAGGTGCAGGATGTCGGCAGTGTCCATCGCCGGTCGGCAGCGGAGTGGCGGGAGGCGCACATGGTAAGGGCCGGGGGGCGATGCGCTTCACTCGCCGCGGAACTGCACGCGGCGGTTGCTGGCGTCGACAGGGTCGGTGCCGGGCAGCGGGGCGTACTCGCCCAGGCCCACCGCACGCAGCCGTCGGGCCTCGATGCCGTGCACGGCCACCAGGTAGCGCCGCACCGCGTGGGCGCGGCGCAGCGACAGCGCCTCGTTGTAGGGGTCCGGGCCCACGCTGTCGGTATGGCCCTCGATCACCACCGCCCGCTCGGCAGGGAGGCGGCGGATACCGCCGGCGATGGCGTCGAGCTGCTCGCGGGCCTGCGGCAGGATCTCGGCCGAGTCGAAGGCGAAGGGCACCGGCAGCGACAGGGCCTCCGCCCCGCCGCCCGGCGATCCCAGGGCCTCGGAGCCACCGGGCGCCGCAGGCAGCGACTGCGTGGCCACCGCCATCGGCGCCGCCGCGTTGTCGTCGATCAGGCGCAGCGAGCGCCACTTGCCCAGCTTGGGCGGGGTGCGGTCGAGGATCCGGGCCACGTCCTCGGGGTCGACCCGGTCGTTGGCGTGGTAGACCTTGACGTCGCCGGCCAGGGCCTGGACGGCCAGGACCAGCAGGGCCATGGGCAGGGCGAGTGGAAGCGGACGGTAGGGCATGGTGAGACTCCGGATGGGCCGAGGCTGCGGCCTGGCCCCCCTGAGTTGCAGCCGGGTCCCCCCAGGTTCAAAACGCGGCCGGCGTCCGCCGACGACCCCGACCATCGGGCCACGCGCCGCGCCCGGCGCCGAACCGAAGCGCCGCGGTGCGGCGCCGACAGCCGTCTTGATCGATGTCTTGTCGACTGGTTGCAGATCGCACCCAGCGGTGAGCGCCCGGCCAGCCTGCGACGCCCGCGCCGAGCGGCGTGTTGCCGTTCGGCGGGTGCCACGCGCGTGGCATGGCCAGCCCCGGCAGTGCCGGTCGCATCGACTTACATCTCCCCCGCTGCAGCGGTGGCGGCCCGGCAGCATGCCCGCCAGACCATCCACGCGAAGAGACGGCCATGCCCCGGACGAACCCCGACCCGACTTCCCCATCCACCTCGCCGACTGCACCTGCGGTGACGCTGCCCACCGGCACCACCGGGACCGGCCTGGACCAGCTCGTCACGCTGATCACCACCGACGCGACGCTGTTGCGCAAGGCCGGCCCGGTCGACGTGGCCGCCGGCGCGAGCGCGGCCGACGCCCTGAACACGCTGCTGGTGCAGGCCATCCGCGCCACCGGCGTGGCCAACAACGGCGATCTGACGGTGGCCGACCTGTACGCCGTCAACGCCTGGCTGCGCGACGGCCACCTGGCGGACTGGACCGGCCTGCATGGCAACGACGAGGACGGCGTCGAGACCGGCTTCCACCTCGTGCAGCACGACGGCGCGCGCACGCCGCTGTTCGGCGCCAACGCGGTCGACACGGTGGCCGACGGCATCTACCACCTGGGCTTCGAGATTTCTGACGGCACGCTGCTCAACGAGGATGGCATGCCGAACGCGCGCCTGGCCAGGGTGGCCGACTGGCTGGGGCAGCTGCTGGCCGCCGACCTGGCCGGCAGCACCCTCGACAACCCGGGGGTCGACCCCATCGTCCACGGCAGCACCGGCACCGGGTTGGACCTGCTGGTGTCCACGATCGCCAACGACCCGGGCCTGAATCGCAAGATCGCGCTGGCCGACATCCAGGGTGGTGCGCGCAGTGCCGACGCGATGAATCTCGTCATCGTGCAGTCCATCGTGGCCACCGGCGTGGCCAACGACCACACGCTCACACCCTCCGACCTGCGCGACATGAACGCGTGGATACGCGCCAACCACCTGGCCGACTGGACCACGCTGCACGACGATGACGGGGACGATGGCAGCGAGACCGGCTTCCACCGGGTGCAGAACGACGGTGCCACCAGCAAACTGTTCGAGCGCAACGCCGTCGACACGGTGGCCGACGGCATCTACCACCTGGGCTTCGAGATCTGCGACGGTCGCCTGCTCAACGAGGACGGAAACCCCAACGCGTCGCTGGCCAAGGTGGCCGAGTGGCTGACCGGCCTGCTGGGCACCGAGCTGGCCGGCACCACGCTGGCCAACCCGGCGATCGCCAACCCGACGGTACCGAGCACGGGCACCGGCCTGGACCGCCTGGTGACGATCATCAGCGGCGACGCCGGTCTGCAGATGAAGGTGTCCACGTCGGACATCATGGCCGGCGCGCAGGCGGCCGACGCGATGAACACGATCCTGGTGGACGCGATCCGCGCCACGGGGGTGGCCAACGACGGCGACCTGACGCGCGCCGATCTGCGCGACGTCAACGCCTGGATTCGTGCCCACCACCTGGCCGCTTGGACCGCCCTGCACGGCGACGACGCAGACGACGGCAGCGAGACCGGGTTCCACCGCGTGCAGAACGACGGCGCGACGACCAAGCTGTTCGAGCGCCATGCCGTGAATACCGTGGCCGACGGCATCTACCACCTGGGATTCGAGATCTGCAACGGCCAGGTGCTCAACGAGGACGGCAATGCCAACGCCAGCCTGGCTTCGCTGGCCGACTGGCTGACCCAGCTGCTGGCCGCCGACCTGGCCGGCACGACCCTGGACAACGCCGCCGTCGACGTCGACGTGCACGGCAGCACCGGCACCGGGCTGGATCAGCTGGTGGCCTTGATCTCGGCCGACGAGGGACTGGACAAGCGCATCGCGACCAGCGAAATCGCCGCCGGCGCACGCGCCGCCGATGCGATGAACGGCTGGATCGTTCAGGCCATCCATGCCACCGGCGCCGCCGATGGCCAGACCATCGACGTCGACGAGGTGCGCGAGCTCAACGGCTGGCTGCGTGCGCATGCCGGCAGCGCCTGGGCCGACCTGCACGGCGACGACGAAGACACCGTCGAGACCGGCTTACATCTCGTGCAGGGCGACGGCGCGACCACCCAGCTGTTCGGCAAGAACGCCGTCAACACCGTGGCCGACGGCCTGTACCACCTCGGTTTCGAGATCCAGGGCAAGCGCCTGCTCAACGAGGACGGCATGGCCAATGCCACCCTCGGGCAGATCAGCGAGTGGCTCAACGGGCTGCTGGCGGCCGACCTGGCCGATGGATCGCTGCTGCCCGAGGTCGGGCTCGTCGGCCTGGCCGACATCGCGGGCGCACCCGGGGCCTGAGCCCGCCGCGCCGGCTGCACGGCGCTGCCGCTACGCAGGTCCGCCCGCGACGAAGCGGCGCAGCAGGTCGAGCGCGGGGTGCGGTTGGTCGCGCCACACGCCGTGGCCGGCGTTCGTGAAACGTTCGAAGCGCACCCAGCGCGCCGGCAGGGCGGCGACGATCTCCTCGGCGTCCTCGATCGGCGTCACCGGATCGGCGTCGCCGTGCATCACCAGCACCGGGCAGCGCACCGCGGCCAGGCCGGGCCGCAGGTCCATCGTCGGCATCTCGTGGCGTGCGGTGTGGAACAGGATCTCGTCCACCGCGAGGGTGCGTGCCTGGGCCTGCGGGTCGGCCGGCGGCGTGGGGTTGTACAGCGGCCGGCAGCGCTGTTCGTAGGCCGCCCAGGTGATCGGCCCGGGGTCGGTCCAGAAGGCCGCGGCGGCCTCGCGCGCCGCGGCACCGCCGAGCCGCTCGAACATCGCCAGCTTGCGCGCCAGGCCGAAGTGGTGGCTGGTGCTCGACAGCACCACGCGCGCCGGATGCCCGGGGTGGCGCGCCAGGTAGCGCTGCGCGACGAAGCCGCCGTAGCTCTGCCCCAGGACCACCGGCTCGACGATGCCGAGGGCCGCGCACAGGCGGACCACGTCGTCGGCGAAGGTGTCGAGGTTCCACGTCGACGGTGGGCTGCGGTCGCTGCGGCCATGGCCGCGGTGATCGACGTAGATCACCTGCGCGACGTCGGCCAGCGCCCCGAACAGCGGCTTGAAGCTGCTGTGGTCGAAGCCCGGCCCGCCGTGCAGCAGCAGCAGCGTGGGCCTGTGGCGCAGCACCGGCCCGTCGGGCACCCAGCCGGCGCCGTCGACATCGACGAACAGGCGCACGCCGGGTTCGATCTCGATGCGCACCTCAGGCCTCCGCGGTCCATTCGATCCGCGCGCCCAGCGCGCAGAGGTTCTCGACGAAGCGCGGGTGCGCGCGGCGGATCGGCGTGGCGTTGCGGATGCGCGAGTGCCCGGGGATGCTGGAGGCCAGCATCAGCAGCGCGATGGCGACGCGGATGATGTACGGGCTCTCGACCGTGGCCGCCACCAGCGGCTTGCCACCGAAGGTGATGACGCGGTGTGGGTCGCACATCACGGCATGCGCACCGAACTTCGACAGCTCGGCGGTCCAGCCCATCGCGCCGTCGTAGACCTTGTTCCAGAACATCATGCTGCCTTCGGCCTTGACGCCCAGGGCCACGAAGATCGGCAGCAGGTCCACCGGCAGGTAGGGCCAGGGCGCGGCCTCGACCTTCTGCAGGATGTTGCGCGTGAAGGGCTCGCGCACGCGCAGCGGCCCGTCGACCTGCGCACGCGACCAGCCGCCCTCGTGCACGACGCGCACGCCGAACTTGCCGAAGGTGCGGTCGATCAGCGGAAACTGCTCGGGTGTCGAGTTCTTCACCACCACGTCGCCGCCGGTGATCGCCCCCAGCGCCAGGAAGGTGACGATCTCGTGGAAGTCCTCGGCGAAGGTGAACTCGCCGCCGCCCAGTCGCTGCACGCCATGCACCTCGAGCCGCGAAGTGCCCAGCCCCTCGATGCGCGCGCCGAGCTGGGTCATGAACTGGCAGAACTCCTGCACGTGCGGCTCGCTGGCGGCGTTCATCAGCACCGAGCGCCCCTGCGCCAGTGCGGCGCAGAGCACGAAGTTCTCGGTGGTGGTGACCGACGCGTAGTCGAGCCAGTGGTCCACGCCGCGCAGCGGGCGCGCGGCGCGCATCACCAGCCCGTCGTCGCGCCGCTCGACGGCGGCACCGAAGTGCTGCATCACCTCGACGTGCGGATCGATCTCGCGCATGCCCAGGCTGCAGCCCTTGACGTCGTCCTCGATGCGCGCGACCCCGAAGCGCGCCAGCAGCGGCGGCACCAGCATGATGGAGCTGCGCATCTCCTCGGGCAGGCGGTGCACCGCCTCGTCGAAGTGGGTGTCGGCGTGGTGCACGTCGAGCACGCGGGTCTCGAAGTCGACCTCGACCTTCGAACCCAGCATGCGGAAGATCTCGAGGATCTTCTTCACGTCGGTGATCTCGGGGATGCCACGCAGGCGGATGGGCTCCTTCGACAGCAACGTGGCGCACAGGATGGGCAGCACGGCGTTCTTGTTCGCCGAAGGCACGAGGCGGCCGCGCAGGGGCGCGCCGCCGTGGACGATGAGGTCGGACATGAATCAGGACTGGCGAGGCGAATCGGCCATTATCGGCAGCCGGCGCGGTCCCCGCGGCCCGGGGGCGTAACGACCTGCGGCGGGCGAGTGCGTCCTCGGACCGGCAGCAGCCGATCGGCGGGCTGGGGACGCTCGAACAGGCAGCCCTGCAGCTCGCTGCAGCCGATGTCGGCGAACCAGTCGCGCTGCGCCCCGGTCTCGATGCCTTCCGTCAACCGGCCGAAGCCCGGCGTACCGGCCTGCTGGGCCACCGCCGTCACCGCCGCGCGGTTGCGCTCGTGGCTCAGGATGGCGTGGACGATCGCGCGGTCGATCTTCAGCGCGTCCACCGGGGCCATGCGTACCAGGGAATGGCCCGCGCCATGCGGCTGCGCCCGTGGCCCTGCCTCGGCCGGTGCAGGGCCTCAGGCCGGCCAGCGCAGGTCCAGCCCGTGGCGCATCGGGCCCGGATGGGGTGCGTCGCTCGCCGCATCAACGGCGGCGGCGTCCAGCGCTTGCAAGACGACGCGCTCGGCGCGTCGCCGCGCGGCATCGGCCAGGTCTTCCGGCACGCCGGGGTAGGCGATGCCCTCGGGATGCCACTCGTGCAGGGTCAGCGCCAGGGCCTCGGGCCGTGCGGGATGCTGCAGCTGCAGCACGACCGGTGCCTGGCCCGGCAGCGCGGGATGCAGCCCCTGCGTCGGCTCGAACGCCCGGTAGCGCAAGCCGGCCACCCGGACCGGGTCGTGTGCATCGTGCGCGTCCCTCCAGGGCAGCGCCCGCCCGGCGGCGGTGATGCGCCAGGGTGCCGCCGATGCGTCGCGCGCGCGCAGCCGCAGCTCCAGCCGCGTGGTGCTGCCGTCGATGCGCCGCGCGGTGCCGGCCTGCTCGGCGCTGGTCACGTCGCCGACCAGCGGCCAGAATTCCAGCGCCCGGCGGATCTCCAGCGTCGCGCCCGGCAGCACGACGTCGGCGTGATGGCGGAACTCGTCGGCGCGCAGCAGGTCGACGATCGCCGCATCGAGGCCGAATCCGGCCGCGCACAGGCAGTCGAGCACGGCCTGCAGGTCGTGCTCCAGGTACAGCGGCAGCGCCAGGCGGTCGTGCAGCTCGCGACCCCAGTCGACCAGCGGCTCGTCGTAGGGCGCGCCGGCGAGCATCGCCGCCACCGACCGCAACAGGCACGCGATGGCGGTGGCACGTTCGGGCGTGTGCTGCATGCGCAGCGCACGGAACTCCACCAGGCCCTGCATGCCACGGGGGCCGGCGCGCGGGTTGCACAGCTTCTCGATGTTGATCTCGGCGCGGTGGCTGTTGCCGCCGGCATCGGCCAGGAAGTGCGCCAGCGCCTGCGCGGCGCGCTCGGGCGTGAGGTGACGGTCGGCGTCGACCAGGGCCAGGGCCAGGCGCAGCTCGTCGAAGGCGGCCGGCCCGCGCTCGTCGGCGCGCACCGACTGCCCGCCGGGGCCGACGAAGTCATGGCAGTACAGGTACGACAGCGACGGGTGGCGATTGAAGAAGCGCACCAGCCGCGGCAGCAGGCGCGGCTCGCGGATGAAGGGGCTGGTCGCCGGCGTCGGCCCGCCCAGCGTGATCTGGCCGCCGCCGCCGGAGTCGGCGACTTCGCCGTTGAAGCGCAGGCGGTACGGGCACAAGCCCTCGCCCGCCGCGGCGGCATAGATGCGCCGGCTGCGCAGCAGGAAGTCGAAGGCGCAGGTGCTGGGCGCGGCGTTCACCTCGATCACCGCGGGATCGGGCGTGATGGTCGACAGGGCCAGCGTCGGGTCGACCGGCGGCGTGCAGCCATCGAACACCAGCGTGCCCGCGCCGCCACGCAGGGCGCGCTGCCTGAGGGTCGCCAGATGATCCTGGAACGCCGCGACGTCAGCGCCGAAGTCGGGCAGCGTCTCGTGCACGCGGGGCTCGCGGTCGCCGGCCAGCAGCGGATCGCTGGGGCCGTCCCACAGGGGCACGCCATCGCGCCGACGCAGCAGGCCGAGGCTCCAGCGCGGCGCGGTTTCGTGCGGGTAGCGCCGGCCTTCGGGACGCAGCACCAGGGCACCGGGCCAGCGGGCGTACAGCGCACGCAGCAGCGCCTGCGCGCGTGCCTCCTTGTCGCCACCGAGCGCCGCGAACAGCCATTCGGGCGTGTCGGCGAAGCGGTCGGTGAAGGTCGGCTCCGAGCCGACCCAGATCTCCTGCCCGCCGGCGGCCACGGCCGCATCGTGCGCGCGGACCGCGTCCTCGAAATCGTCAGCCGCCGGCATCGATCTGCAGCTCGGTGGTCATCGTCGAGCGCGCCTCGCCGGCAAAGCTGCCGGCGATCGGCGCCGCGTCCTCGGGCCGCGCAGCGGCGGCCAGCGCGACGTGGTCGGCACCCACCGGCTCGCCATGGGTGGGGTCGAAGCCGCGCCAGCCGGCACCCGGCAGGTAGACCTCGGGCCAGGCGTGCATCCAGCGCCGACGTGCCCCGGCACCGGTTCCCCCGGCCAGTCCGGCGGGCAGGTCGTGGCCCTTCTGGTAGCCGCTGACGAAGCGCACCGCCAGCCCGCGGCGGCGGCACACCGCGCCGAACAGCACCGCCAGGTCGCGGCAGGCGCCGCGGCCGATGCGCAAGGTGTGCTCGGGCGGCTGGGGGTCGCCCGCCTCGCGGATCTGGCGCTGGATGGTCTCGAACAGGCGCCGGTTCAGGCGGGCGACGAACTCATGCGCGTCGTCCGACGCGTCGGCCAGATCCAGCGCCATCGCCTCGACACCGGGACCGGCGCCGTCGTCGACATCGATCCAGGGGGCCAGGCGCTGGCGCAGGACGGCCGGGTACGGCGCATCCAGCGGCGCGGCATCGGGCAGGAAATCGTAGGGGTCGGCGCGCGCCGTCTCCAGGTCGAAGCAACTGGTCACTCTCAGGGTCGTCGTCGTGCCGACGAACCACACGCGCGTGACCAGGTTGCCGTCGCCATCGAGCAGCAGGCTGCGCCCGGCCGGCGCGGGGTCGATGTCGAGCCGGTGATCGATCAGCCGCGCGCCGTCGTCGCAGCGCGGGCGCAGGCGCAGCAGGTGCGGTGCCAGCCACACCGGCGTGCTGTAGCGGTAGTGCGTGGTGTGCTGGACCTGGAAGTGCATGCGCCCGGTTCCGGCAAGAGGCCGGTCCGGCTCGATGCAAGGTGCGCGCCACCACCGGCGGGGCCCACATGCGGACGGCACGGCTTGACGCCGGACAGGATCGCCCCTGATCCGGGCCCTTCGTCCAGGCCTTGCACGCTCCTGGCGCATGCGCGCGCCACATCGCGGTGCACGGTCCGCGGCAGGCGCACCGCCACTCGAACCGTTGCCCGAGCGTGTTCGGTGCGAGGACGGCGTTGTGCCGGCGCCGCGCCCGTCCCGCGTGGTGCGCGCCGTGCACGCCCGGGGCACCCGGCACGCGGACGCCCGGACCTCAACGGCCTGGGGCCCCGGCCCGGGACGCGGCCGCCTGCTCGCGCTGCTCGACCTCGCGCATGCGGGCGATGTAGTCCGCACCGGCGGCGATGTCCCGACGGTGGCGCGCGCGCAGCGCGGCGGCGCGAGCCCTCTGCCCCGTCATGTCCAGCCACTCGGCATAGGTCTCGAGCAGCCGCGCGTACTCCTGCGGCAGCTCGGTGGCATGCAGACGGGCCGAGGTGGCGGCGAGCTCCCGATAGACGGACTCGCCCTCGGCCAGCCGGCCCTGCCGACCGAGCATCCAGGCCAGGCTCTCCTTCACGCGCAACGCGGCCCAGCCGGTGGGATCGGACTGCAGCAGCGCCAGCGCGCGGCGGTACAGGCGCTCGGCATCGGCCCACTGTCGGCGGTCCTCGCGCAGCCCCGCCAGGGTCTCGACGGCACGCGCGCGCTCGCCGCGCTCGAGGTCGGGGACCGACTCGTCGCGGCCGGCCAGGGCAGGCGCCAGGGTGGCCTCGGCGTCGGCGGCACGGCCCAGCTGGCGGTAGTCGGAGGCCAGCTGCCGGGTCTGCTCGAGCGTCCACGGGTTGCGGTCGCCGAAGGCGCGCCGGTAGGTCGCCAGCGCCCGTTCATCGAGGGCGGCCGCCTCGGCCATCTGCCCGACCATCGCCAGCGATTGCGCGTGCGCGCTCAGCGCATGGGCGACGCGCACGCTGTCGGGCGCGTGGAGCCGCTCGACGAGGGCCAACGCGCGTGCCGTGTTGCCCACCGCAGCTTCGAACTGGCCGATCGTGCGCTGCAGGTTGGCCAGGCTCGCCAGCACCCGGGAGACGGTCACGCTGTCGTCGCCGAACAGCCGCGTCGCCATCGCCAGTCGTCGATGGCACAGCTCCAGGGCGGCAGCGAAGCGGCCGGCGTTGCCCAGGATGTACCCGAGGTCGGTGAGCGCCTCGAAGACATCGGCGGAGTCGGCCCCGGCCAGGCGGGTCAGCGCGGCCAGCGCCGTGCGCGCACGCTGCTCGGCACGGCCGAAGTCGAGCCGGGTGCGGTCGATCGCGGCCAGGGCCTGGACGATGCGCGCCTCGTTGCGATCGAGTTCGTCCGCGACGGCCGGCTCGCGGACACACGCTTGCAGCACCGGCTCGGCCTCGTCGTGGCGGCTCATCACGATCAGCAGCCGGCCGAGCTCGAGCACCATCTCGCAGTGCGCGGCGCGCTGGGCGGGCTGGTCGAGCAGGCGCACCGCGCGCTCGATGTGCGCGTGGGCCTGCTCGTAGTCGCCCAGGGCCTCGAACGCCTTGCCGATGGTGCGCAGCAGCCGCGCATGCAGGACGGGCTGGTCGTGCAGCTCGGCGCCGATGCGCGCCGCACCGCGTTGCAGCAGCTCGACCGCGGTGACCTGGCGCTGGCGCGACCGTTCGGGATCGGTGTCGGCGAAGAGGTTTTCGAGCAGCTGCGCCGTGCGGGTGGCGCGCCGGGCCTCGGCGACGGCCTCTTCGCGTGCCGACTCGGCGCGGTCGCGCGCCAGCCCGAGCTGCCACGTGTAGCCCGTCACCAGCGCCAGGACCGTCAGCGTCATGCCGACGCCGGCGCCCACGCCGGCGCGGTGCCTGCGCACGTACTTGCGGGCGCGATAGCGCCAGGTGTCGGCACGCGCCGACACCGGTCGGTGCAGCAGCACGTTGTCGATGTCGGCCGCCAGCGCGGCCACGGACGGGTAGCGCCGTTCGGGATCCTTGCGCAAGGCCATCAGGACGATGTTGTCGAGGTCGCCGCGCAGCTCGCGTCCCAGCCGCGCCGCGTCGGGTGCGCGGCCCGGAGCCGGCTCGCCCGGTGGCGTGGCGGCCGGGGTGGGCGTCTGACCGGCCACCGTGCTGGGGCGGGGCGGATCCTTCTCGAGCACGTCCCGGGCGATCTGCGCGGGCGTCCGTCCGGCACCGGGAAACGGCAGCTGGCCGCTGAGCAGCTGGTACAGCAGCACGCCCAGGCCGTACACGTCGGTGGCGGTGGTGACGGCCTCGCCCCGGATCTGCTCGGGGCTCGAGTGGGTGGGCGTGAAGACCCGCTGACCGGTCAGCGTGAGGTCACCCTCGGAACCCTCGATCAGCTTGGCGATGCCGAAGTCCAGCAGCACCGGCCGGCCCTCGCGATCGACCAGGATGTTGCCGGGCTTGATGTCGCGGTGCACGACCAGGTTGCGATGCGCGTAGATCACCACCTCGCACACCTGGCGGAACAGGCGCAGGCGCGCCGCCGTGTCGAGCCGGGCCTGGCGGACATGCACGTCGATCGGCAGCCCGTCGACGTACTGCATCACCAGGTAGGGCAGCCCGTCCTCGGTCTCACCGCCATCGAGCAGACGGGCCAGGTTCGGGTGGTCGAGCCGCGCCAGGATCCGCCGCTCGGCCTCGAAGCGCACGCGCGCGTCCGGGGACATCAGGGCCGGACTCAGCAGCTTCAGCGCCACCTCTTGCTGGTAGCGGCCGTCGGCGCGTTCGGCCAGCCAGACCGAACCCATGCCGCCGTCGGCGAGGTGGCGGATCAGCCGCCAGGGTCCGAGGCGCAGGCCGACGTTCGACGACCGTGCGCGCTCCACGAACGATTCGGCCGCCGCCCCCACGATCTCGGCGACCGGATCGCCGGCCTCGGTGGGCGCCGCTTCGAGCAGCGCCAGCAGCTCGGCGCGCAGCGCGTCGTCGGCTGCGCAGGCGCGGTCGAGGTACGCGGCACGCTCGTCGGGGGGCCGGCGCAGGACTTCGTCGAAGTGGGTCTGGATGAGTCTCCAGCGGTCCAGGTCCATCCAGCTGCCTTTCGCCCGTTGCCGGGGGGGCACGACGGCGCCCCGGTCCATGCCCCGGGGCGATCGCCCGCGAGTCGAGCCTCGCACCCGGGGTCGAAGGGTTTGCGCCCCCCCTAAAGGGAAAGCAGGAAGTGGGGCCGCAGTCCCCAAATTGCCACCGGGCCGCGCCGGTCGGACCTCCGCGGTGGCCGGTCAGCCTCCGGCGGGCACGAACTCGATGCCGCTGGCAGCCAGCCCGACGAGCTCCGCGCTGTTGGCATTGAAGCTCACCTGGCAGGCCAGCAGGCCCAGCGAGGCCTGCGTGAAGGTGCCGCCATCGAGCTGGGCCACGAAGCCGGCCAGGTCGGACGGGCTCGGCTCGCTGCCGATGACGTTGCGGTACACCAGGTTGACGAAGTCGGTGTTCGAGCGCGAGCCGGCCAGCCCCTCGAAGATCGAGGTGCCGATGGCCAGAGCGACGATGTCGGCATAGCTCGTACCCTGGTCGAACAGGCTCAGGCCGATGCCCACGAAGGCGGGGTTGCCCAGGTAGGCGCTGCCGAACAGCGCGCGGATGACCTGCGCGGTCTGCGCCGCGTGGCCGCTGCCCGTGGTGTCGACGGCCAGCGCGCCGTCGCCGAAGTACAGCCGCTCGATGTTGGCCAGCGTGTCGGTCCCGTCGGACGGGCTGGCGACGGTCCAGCCGGCCTCGGTGCGGGTCAGCGTGCTGGCGCTGCGCGCGGCGGCGAAGACCGCGCCGTCGATCCCGGCGGCCCCATCGATGGTGTCGTCACCGCCGCCGCCCTGCAGGCGGTTGGCGGCGGCGTTGCCGAGGATGCGGTCGTTGCCGGCGCCGCCGATGGCGTTCTCGATGGTCACGGTGTCGTAGATGAACACCGTGCCCGGGTCGGTGAGGTCCGGACGCGCCTGCAGCACGGTGAGGTTGGCATTGCGCTCGGAGAAGGTCAGCGGCAGACCCAGCGCGCTCCAGGTGCCCGGCGTCAGGTTGATGATCGCCGGCGCGTCGCCGTCGACCCGGATGGTGTCGGAGCCACCTCCGTCCCAGATGGTCTGGTTGTAGCGTGCCGTCGAGGCGAAGGTGTAGGTGGTGTTGCCCGCGTTGTAGGCGAGATTGGGGCCGTAGAGGTACTGGATCGCCGCGATGTCCACCTGCATCGGTGTGGTCGGCGCGAAGTCGGCCTGCACCGGCGAGCCGATGCCGGGGATGTCGTTGTAGGCCATGACCATGTTCTGCGTGGAGTAGCGCACCAGCGTGTCGTCGCCGATCTTCTCCAGCACCGCCGGCGTGGCCGGCCAGCCGGGGCTGCCGTTCATCCCGGTGTCGTGCGGGTGCTTCAGGCCGATGGCGTGGCCGGCCTCGTGCAGCAGGGTCAGGTAGTTCTGGGTGCCGGCCGCCCAGCCTTCGGGAAACAGGAAGGCCGAGTTCATCCACGTGTCGCCGGCGCCGGCGAAGTCCTGCGGGAACGACGACACGCCGTAGGTCGTGGCGCCCAGGCCGGGCGGGCCGGACATCGCGAAGCGCAGCACGCCGGCATTGACGTCGGTCGCGGCCACCTCGGTGAACTGGATGTTGGCCACCGACGCCCAGGCCGCCAGCACGCCGCGGGCGGCGGCCTGCGCAGCGGCGTCGAGCGCACCGAATCCCTGCAGGTAGGCCGCGAAGCCGCTTTGCGTGACCTCGGCGGGGTTGTAGTTGCCCGCCACGCCGGCCGTGGTGTCGAACAGCGCCACCGCGGCCGGGAACGAGAAGGTCACCGACGCACCGGTACCGGCCGGACCGGTGCCCCACTTGGAGCCGACGATCAACGCGTCGGTCAGCGGATTGCCGGTGGGCTGGATCAGGGCGGTGGTGTCACCGGTGTAGGTGGGCAGGGAGGTGGCCATGGGTCATGCTCGCGGGTGGGTGGCAGGGGAGCGGGCATCGGCACCGCGGGGTCCAGGTGACCGGACCCACGGCGACAGCGCCGGCGGCGCGAGTAGAACCTGCGCCCCAACGGAAGTCCACTCGGGAAGTCGAGGTGGCGTTGCGGGCAGCCTCCGTCCCACACGCCCCGGCCCGCGGGTCGTCGTGGCGGCGCCTGCAGGAGGGCACGGCGACCCCTGCGCGCCGGATCGCCATCGGATGGCCGAACCACGGCCGAGCAAGGCCGCTGGCGCTGGCGCCGGCGGCCCTGCGTCACGTCACCGGGCGCTCAGGCGGCGGATCGACGCCGCCGCGCCGTGCCGAAGCCGGCGCCGGCGAGGCCCAGACTCAGCAAGGCCAGCGACGCAGGCTCGGGCGTCGCGTTCGGCGGCCCGATCTCGAGCTCGACGCTGCCGTCTTCGGTGCGGTACCGCAACGTGATCGGCGTGAGGTCCACGCTGTGACCCCACGCGCCCTCCAGCGCGAGGCTGAAGGTGTCCGAGTCACCAGCGGGGATGCCGCCGACGGCGCAGACATCCAGCGCTGTCGGACGCGAGAAGACCGAGCATTCGATGCCTGCGCCTGCGTCCGTGAAACCGCCGTCGGCCTCGTCGTCGAACCCGACCGCGGTCGGATGGGGCTCGATGCCCAGGCCGAGGGTCGCCAGGACGTCATTGCCGAAAGTCGACGTGTTGGTCAGCGTGAAGGTCAGCGTCAGCAGGTTGCTGCCGAAACCCGACACGGACAGGCTACCGGCCCCCCGGAGGTGGCCCGAAGGCGTCAGGGTGTCGAAGTCCCAGCTGAAGGCATAGGGGTTGTTGCTGGACGCCGTGACCTGCACCGCCTGGCTGGCCAAGGCCACACCCCACAAGACCGCTGCAACGGTGGACCGAAGGAACTGGTTCATTTCGCGGACCCTCCCGGATTCGGTGGATGGTTGGTGCTGCCGGGGCGTTCGAGCCCGGGACGCGCGGCCGTTGCTTCGGCGGCGTGACCGTGCCGGGCCGGAAGGCCGTCAGGCCGGCGCGATCGACGCCAGGACGTCAACGACCCGCCGCGGGTCGACCCGTGCGTCGTCGAGGTGCCGGTACGCCGGTCCGATGGAACGACCTGCGGATCGGCTTGAACAGGCCGCTGGTCTGGTTTGCGCACGTGCCCGCGGCGTCGCCACGAGGAGCCGTGCCGGACGGCGGTCGACATCGGCCGTCGACGCAGGTGGATGGATTCGATCGTCATGGTGTTTCTACGCTCCCACGCGGCACCGTTGTGCACCGCACCGAGGTGATATCGGATGGCGCGGTCAAATCCCGACACGGCCTCGGGCGACTACGGGTCTCGAGCCTTCCAATCAGGATCCGGTGGGTCCCCCGATTCAACGTCGCTGCCAGCCTGCCGAGGCTGCCGCTGGGCGGGATGTCGGGTTTCGGTCGCCGAATCCG
>WBZL01000648.1_pt1 | contig 38818 bp, 29 predicted proteins | sample 5204291 | NCBI WGS metagenome assembly WBZL01 (sample SAMN12344345, study PRJNA552823) | activated sludge metagenome | biome: Activated sludge suspended growth; feature: Nitrification reactor; material: Wastewater; isolation source: activated sludge from nitrification reactor of wastewater... | reverse complement strand
GTTGAAACTCGCTCAACAATGGGCTTCTTGACCACGTTTAAGTGCCCTGGTACCCATTTTTCTAACCTCGATTATGATTTTGCCTCATGATCATCTATGGCCACCGCTCTCGAATCAATGTCGTGTTGGAAGGCGAATTTACCTGCCCCCATTGCCAAACCCGTCGCCCGTACCTCCACAAACGGCTCGACCGTTACCTGACCCTCTTTTTTATTTCGACCATCCGCCTGGGCAAACTGGAAGAATACGTGGAATGCCAAACCTGCGGGAACCGGTATTTCGTGACCATTCTCAACCCTGCCCCCGGACAGGTCGAACCCCCCACAGGCCGCCCGCCGAAGTCGTTCGAAAAGTCGGCCTGGATTTGGGCGGGGGTGGGAGTCGGCGGGGCGCTCCTCGCCGGACTCCTCGCGCTGATTCTGATCATTTTTCAGCTAACGGACTCCGCTGGACCTACGAATAACTGGCAGGGGACGGTGGGGCTGTTCGTCATTTGCCCCGTGCCGTTGGGGTTGGCAAGTTTGGGGTTGACGGTGTGGGGGGTGATGAAGGCGCGGAAGGTGAAGAAGGCGAGGGGGGAGGTTTAAGTTTTTGGGCGAGGGGGTTTATTTTTGAGTAAAAGCCAGTATTTGATCCCCAAATGCGATCAAATCATCTAATCCTGAAACGATCACAGCCTTCACGACCTCTATTTCCATCTGCTGATAGCGGTGGATGACTAAATTGCGAAAGTACACCATCTTTCTCAGTTGTTTTGCCAATTCTGGATCAATGATGCCGTGTCGTTCGAGCGCTTCAAAACTTTCTGCGCTGGAAGTAGGCACGCCAATTTTATGATTTTTGATGACATGGTTGGCTAAATCAATCGCTTGTTCACAGGCACGAATTACATTGAGAATTGCCGCATCTTGCCGGGTGTAATTCGTTGCGAAATGGTCTGGATCAGCTTGATATTCTTCCCTTGCACGGGTAATACACAACTGAATATTTTGAATCTTATTTGTGATAATCTCACTCATACGGAATACGCCCTCCCAGTCTCATAAAACGCTTCCAGAATCTCCCGCCTTTCTTCGTTTAATTTTTGGTAATACGAAAGTGTCAGCATCTCGAACTCATCCACCGCGTACCGATCCGCACAGTAAAGCAGTTTCCCATAAATGATTTCCATTTGAAATACAGTGGAAACCTGCCGAAGGTTGACCAAGTCAACTTCTTTGTGGAGCGTTTCGGCGAGTTCCAAGTGGCAGGGACTAAGTGCCAGTGATCGTTTCGCCTGAGCAGGGGGGAGGAGCAAGGCCACATCCACATCGCTGTCCGGCCACGTGTTCCCCGCCGCGTAGGACCCGAACAGGTAAATGCCCTGGACGGTGGGGTAATGGCGGAGCACGGTTTCGGTGATTTGGGTTTCCATAGGGAAGATTATAGCATCAGGAAAAGATTAGCAACTATTTTCGTCTCACGTAATGCACGGCTCGCCCCACCCCTTGTCGTTCGATTAGCCCCATTTCCATTAACTTCTTAAAATCCAGTGCGCGTGTTGCTTTGGCCCGATCCGCTAATTTCGCATAATCGCGGTCGGTGATCAAGCCGTGTTCTGCGATAAAGTCCAAAATCGCTTGATGATAGGGGTGTAGGCGGGTGTCTATCGTTTGGGTGCCGTGGATTTGTTTTTCTAGTCGGAGCAGTTCGTCCAAAATGCCCGCGGCAAAGTATTCCAGCCAGGGGGTGAAGTCCGGGGTCAGATCATAATAATTCCCGTATACCCCCACCGTTTGAAAATACCGGGTGACGTTCTGATTGTAGTAATTCTCAAAACTGAGCAGGGGGAAGAAGTTCAGCCCCATCCCCGCGAGTAAAACCTGCGTCGCCAGCCGCGCGGTGCGCCCATTACCATCCATAAACGGGTGGACGATCACAAACTGCTTGTGGAACATCCCCGCCAGCAGAATCGGATCGAGGGTTTCCGTTTGCGTGACCACAAAATCTACCAACTCCACCATCATTGCGGGGACATCTTGATGATCGGGGGGGAGATACACGACGTTGCCCGTGCGCGGATCGTTGACTACCACCGGTTCGCGCCGCCATTGCCCGATCTGGTGGGCGGGCAGTAAATCTGCCATAACCAACCGGTGTATGTCCACAATCAAGTCTGCGGTGAAGGTTGGGGGCGTTTGCAGGGTTTGGAGGGCGTGGTTGTAGTTCAGCACTTCCAATTCACTCTGCCGGGCCTGGGCGGGTTGGGTTTTCAGGACGCGTTTGACATCGGTCAACGGGAGGGGGTTGCCCTCGATGCTGGTGGACGCATACGTCGAAGTAACCTGGGCCTCATGGAGCAACTGCGCGAACACGGTTTCGGACAGACGTAGTTTGTTCAACTCATGCACAAGAATCGTGATGCGTTTGATATGAGTGAGGAGTGTGGGGGAGATGTGAAAGGAGGGGGTCAACATATTTTCGACTAATTATAGTCTAAAATTAGTCGAAAACTTTTGTGCGTGCCCGACATTTCGGAAGTCTTTGGGTTATTTTTCGGGTAGGGCGCGTTTGTAAAGGGGAAGATGGCAGGGTGTGAGCCAGGTGGAGACTTCCGAAATTTCAGTAGCCAACATGAAAAGATTTCACCAGTGTGAAAATCATTTTCCGCAACAAATTTTTAAGTCGCGGAAATAAAGAAGTTGCGGAAGGTCGGTTTATATCCAGGCTATTTTAAGTCAGATCGTAACTACCCGGACCCGCATCCTTCGACTGCGCTAGACCAAAGTAAAGCCTAGACATGGGACGTTTACCGCTCCGCTCAGGATGCTCCCATTATATATTTGAGTAGCTCAGATCAAGATTTTGTAGTGACGACTTCAGTCGTTGACGTCAGGTGTTTGAGCGATTGAAATCGCCACTACGAATGGTCGAAACTGTACTAATCCGAACCCTGAGCGAGAGGTAAATAAATCATGTGAAGAGGCGTGCCTGTCGGAATCACGAACAGGGTGATGGAGTTGGCGGGATAGGTGGCGGTAAAGCCGTTGCCCCCGATGGCCTGGGGGCTTTGCTGGATGATGGCGTTCAGGTTCGTCGCGCTGTAGCGGTAAACCTGCGCGGTCAGGGCGGGGTTGAAGTTTGTGAGCGTCAACGGACTGGTGATGGGGGCGTTGGTTTTGTTGATCACCATCAACGTCAGGGCACTATCCGAACTGCGTTTGGCGGCGTAGATGGCGAGTTGTTCCTGAGCGTCACTCTCGGCGAGGACACTGGTATCCCCAAATTTGTGATGTTGGCCGTCGTAGTTGCGGTACATGCGGAAGGCGTAGGCGACGGGTTGATTGGTGGAGGGCGCGGTCCACAGCGTCGCGAGGTCTAGCCCCTCGCGCCCGAAGATGCCGAGCAAATCCGCCTGGGCCAGCGCCCCGTTCAGGTATCCGTAAGCCCCCCAGTTGTATTCGGTGATGGCGGTTTTGGTGCCCGGATAGTTGTCTGCTACCCACGTTTTCATGCGTGGGATCAGGTACACCGGTTGGCCGATCCACCCCTCGTGGACGTAGGTGGGGTCCCACAATTGCCGCGTTGAGCGGAGACGCGCGGCCTGCACCGCGGCGCTTCCCAGGTCTTCGGAAAAGACGCCGTCAATTTGCGGGTAAATGTGGACGTCCAAGTAGTCCAGGATGCGGACATCGTGCGCTTGTTCGTAGGCGGACATCTGTTGGAGATACCACTCGACAAAACCGGTGTTGCCGTGGGCTTGATAATCCGCACCGGGGCCACACCCATCGGCGGCGGAGTAGAAGTAGGCGCACCAGCCCCACACGACCGGGCCGAGGGTGAACGCGCTGGGGTCGGCAGATTTGACGGCGGCGGCGTACCCATAGGTGCGATCCCGCATTTCGTCGTAGGTGGTCGGATTGGGGTGGACATCGCGGTGGGTGCTGTTCCAGAGCATGGGTTCGTTATCCATCGCGTAAAATTGCACACCGCCCTCATCCGCCGCACCGAAGGCGCTGACCATGTGGTTGACCCATTCGGTGACGAACGCGGGGGTGATGGCGATGCTGGTGTCGAGCGGGTCGTTGCCGGTGATGTTGACGTTGCCGGGGGCGATGCCGTTGCCGCAGTCGGGACGCCAGGTCCAATCGGCGTCGGTTTGGGTGCCGTATTTGGTGATGCTAAACCCGCAGGCCGTGCTGTTGTTTTTGGGCGTCCAGCCGATGAGAGGGAGGGTGATGAGGGAGTCGGTGAGACTCTGGTTGTTTTGTTCGATGAAATGGTCGGAGGCCGCGCCGCTTTGGGCGTCTTCTTGCACGTTTTCAAAGTACCAGTCTGAGCCGCGGTTGGAGAGGTCGTATTGCCAGTTGTAGCGGGTGGTGGCGTTGCCGCCCCAACGATTGACGGGGAGTTGCAGGTCGGCGGCGAGGGTGGGGTCGGCGAAGTTCATGCCGTAGATGTAGGGGCTGATCGGGTGGAGGGCCGCGCTTGCGTTGACGGTCAGTGCGGGGCCGGAACCCGCGGGGGGTGGGGTGGGCGTGGGTTGTCCGGTGTTCACAAAGGCGATGTCATCGAGGTAAAAGGTGGGATGGGTGTTCGCGGTGCCGTTCCACCAAACGATTTCGCCCACCGACCGGGGCGTGCCTAACGGGGTGAGGGAGATGTCTACCTGGGTCCAGGTATTGGCGGAGGCGGTGATGGTCTGTTCCAGCCCTTCGATTTGGACGGTGATGGGTTGGTCGCCGTGATTGCCGCCATGCACCCAAAAGCGCAGGACATCGTAGGCGCTTACGTCGAGTTGGGCACTGTGATAACCGAGTTGGAATCCGTCCCAGCCTTCGGTGTAGGTGACGGCGATGGAGGCCGCGCCGCCGTGAACGGGGGTGGGGTTCGCCAGGTTCAGGCCGATGCTCCACGACCAGTCTTCCCACCCGCTCGCGAGGGCGTCGGTGTAGACGGGGGAACTGCCGCCCGCCTGGGTGGGGAGGGGCGTTTGGAGGAGGGCGAAGAGGAGGAGGGCGATTAATAGGACGATGACAATCGTTTTGGGTAGGGGTTTTGTGGGGTGGGACATCGGTTTTCCTTCGACCGGTCTGTGTAATGGGGGAGGTCGATTGCGGCCCATTGTAGTGGGGGGAAGGGGCGATGTCTATATGAGGGGAGAGGGGGAGGCATCCCTCGTTTGTGGGTGTAGTTGTTTGTCGGGTATAATCAACGCAAGGAGTATCTAATGGACGCAAATGTTGCCTACGTAATCGAAAAAATTAGACCAATGATCCAGCCGCTGTCAGCAAAGGAAAAGTTGGTATTGATTCAGGAAATTGCCAAACTGGAAACATCTCCCACAACAGACCCGTTGGCAGAGGAACAAGCAAACTGGTTTGCCTTGCCTAAAAGTGTTCGCCAACCGTACCTGGGAGAATTTGTGGCGGTGCTTCGAGGAAAAGTTGTGGATCATGATCCTGATCAAAAAAATTTGTATCTGCGTGTCCGTAAAAAATTTGGTACTCAAAAAGTGTTACTTGTCCCGGCTGATTGGGATGAACCTCCGGTATTTACGTTTCATAGCCCGCAATTGGAAAATAAATAGCCATGCCCCACGCCTACGATGCTGAATATCCCCTGCCTTTTCCCTGTTTTCCCCTCAAAATCCGGCAGGTGGAGGGGAGTCACGCTACGGATATGGTTCAAGCGCTTGTAGATACAGGCGCAGATGGAACGCTCGTTCCGGTTAACCTGCTTAGAACCATTGGGGCTGAAGAAATTTATACAACTCGGATGCGGAGTCACTGGGGAGAGTGGCGAGCGGTCAAAATTTATCTCGTGGATTTGGAGATTGAAGGGGCGTCATTCTCGGGTATTGAAGTCATCGCCGATTCAATAGGAGAAACGGTCTTGCTTGGGCGGAATATTTTGAATAAGCTGGTTCTTTTGCTGGATGGCCCGCGGCATCAGGTGGATGTGTTGTTTCAACGCCCGCGAAAAGTATAAAATCCACCGAACATAAAATTCACAGAATGACAACTTAAGGAGACGGAAGAACCGTCCAGGGATTGAGAGCCTCGCCATTGAGCCGTACTTCAAAGTGGAGATTGGGACCAGTCGTGTTGCCGGTTACTCCAGCGTTGCCAATCACTTGACCAGTGGAAACACTTTCTCCGCAACGGGCAACAACTTTGTTCAGGTGGGCGTAAATGGTCAGGTAGCCGTTTCCATGATCGAGCATGATCAGATTCCCATAACCGAAGTTGCTCCAGCCTGAAAATATGACCACACCATCATCACTGGCAATAACATCTTCATCAAGGGAGACACCAATATCTATCCCTGGGTGGCCGGACCAAAAATCATTACCGGAGATGTAGTGGGCGTCTGTAGGCCAGAGAATCGTTCCTGTGCCGATTACGCCTTCGGATGGCTTGAGACACGCGCCTGGGCCATAGGTTCTGAGGGCTTCAGGGTAGTCACGAGTGGCGTCAGGGATCGTCCAAATACGAAGCTCACGGGAGCCACCAGGGATCAGGATCAGCGTATCAGGAGAAATGGTAGGATTGGATGAATCTAGGGCATTTCCAGGGTATTCAATAATATCTTCCACATGTGCATTAAACTTAGTTGCCACTTCATCCAACGTATCACCTGCCTGCCATTTGTAAAAGAGGCCATCTATTGGGGGAATAAGAAGCTCCATACCAGGAAAGAGGTTGTGGACATCATCAGCGAGTTGATCCTCGTTAGTAAATAAAATCGTTTCGGGTTGAAGGCCAAAAGCCTCAGCAATACTCCAAAACGTATCGCCTTTTTTGACCGTGTATTGTTGAATAATTGGGAACTTTTTGTCATCCTCAAATGGTGATTCAGTGGGAGTCGCAGGCGAGGAGAGGCTTTCAATTATGATTTCTGAGTTTGTTACAGGTTGAGTTGCCGGAAGACTGGTTGGATTAGGCAGGAGAAAAGTCAAAATACTTGTGAGGGTTAGAAACAAAAGAACCGCGACGAGAAGCGTACTGGCAAAGCGTAGAGAAGATTTGTACATGGGAGATTTCCGGGTGTGGTTTTTTACGGCGATCAAAGGATCGGTTAAAGGACTGCTATGAAGGGACCAATGTGCAAATAGGATTCGACGAACGCGTTTTTCAAGGATAGTCAATTCCGTTGCGTAGGTTCGACAGACAGAGCAGGTGGCAAGATGGGCTTGGAGGGCAATGGTTTCTTGCGCCGAAAGCGCATGGTCGGCCTGGGTGTGGAGATAGCGTTGGGCTTGTTGGTGTGTGAGGAAATTCATGGAATAGGATCCTGATCTACATGCCCGGTCAGGCTAGTACGCAATTGTTCTCTAGCGTTGAAGAGACGCGTGCGAACCGTGTTTTCGTTGATGTCGAGAATTTGGGCGATTTCAGCAGTAGAGAGGTCGTGGTAATAACGAAGGATTATGGGAAGTCGGAGCTTTTCGCTCAGAGCCTGGATGGCTTGCCATAAATGGGCGTCGGAATCGCGACGAATGGCGATTTCTTCCGGGTGAGAGGTTGAAAAAGGAAAAATAGCTTTTAGAATTTGAGTAAGTCGATCCCGGGTTTTCCGTTTTCGCAAACGTCCCCGGCAAATATTGAGTGTGATTGTGTAAAGCCATGTCGAGAAGGTCGCATCCCCCCGATAGGTGGAAAGCGCATTGATCGCGGCGATGAATGTGTCTTGTGTGGCTTCGTCGGCCTCGGCAGGGTCGTTGAGAATTGAAAGGGCGAGACGGTACACAGCATCCTGATGCGTGCGAACGAGTGTTTCAACGGAGCGGGTATCCCCAGCCTGGCAGTGGGCAAGGAATTGACGGGTTTCTTGGTGGCTCATTTCATCAAGTTAGATGCGTGCCGGACTGAAAATGTTCATTTTCCGAGAGCACTCAGACCTTAAAGGTTTCGTTGGCAAATTATCCCCCGTCGAATAGGAATTCGGCGGCTGACACCAAAAACGGGTTGGAACCCGTTGCAGGCGCAAAACCCGATATGCCAACCCGTTTTAATGAGTGTTATCAGGCGATGAATTCCTATTCATCGCCTTACCTATTCATCACCATTGCCCCTCCTCAGCAATCATCTGTGTAAATCCGTATTAATCTGTGCCATCCGTGTCCCATCCTCCACCCCCTCCCTCAAAAACCTCCCCGTATAACTCCCCTCCACCTGACTCACCTCCTCCGGCGACCCCTCCGCCACCACGTACCCCCCTCGGTCGCCCCCCTCCGGCCCCAAATCCAAAACCCAATCCGCCGAACGGATCACATCCATATTATGCTCGATAATGATCACCGTATTCCCCGCGTCCACCAGCCGGTGCAGAACATCCAGCAAACGTTGAATGTCCGCGAAGTGCAGGCCCGTCGTCGGCTCATCGAGAATGTACACCGTCCGCCCGGTCGCCGCACGGCTCAACTCCTTCGCCAGTTTCACGCGTTGGGCCTCGCCGCCCGACAGGGTCAGCGCGCTCTGCCCGAGCTTCATATAATCCAGCCCCACATCGTGCAGGGTCTGCAAAATCTGCGTAATCTTCGGATGGTGGGCAAAAAACGCCAGCGCCTCCTGCACATCCATATCCATCACCTCCGCAATCGTCTTCCCCTTCACCGTGATCTCCAACGTCTGCCGGTTGAACCGCAACCCGCCGCACTCATTACACCGCACGTACACATCCGGCAAAAAGTGCATCTCCACCTTCTTCACCCCGTAGCCCGCGCACGCCTCACACCGCCCGCCCTTCGTATTCATGCTGAACCGCCCCGCCCCGTACCCCCGCGCCTTCGCCTCCGGCATTGTTGCAAACACCGCGCGGATGTCATCCATCACCCCCGCATATGTCCCCGGATTCGAACGGGGATTGCGCCCAATCGGGTCTTGCGTAATGTGAATAACCTTGTCCACCTGCTCCAGCCCGTCAATGCCATCGTGCGCCCCCGGGGTGGACTGCGCCCCGTGCAGGATGCGGGACAACGCCGGGTGCAGGGTATGCGCGACGAGCGACGATTTGCCCGACCCCGACACACCCGTGACCACCGTCATCACGCCGACCGGAAACCGGAAATCCCCCCCTTTCAAATTGTTGACCCGCGCCCCCCGCACGGTTAACCACCCGGACGGGGTGCGGCGAATCCCGTTCGGACGGGTGATCTGTTTCACCCCGGTCAAATACTGGCCCGTAATCGAGTCCGCGTCCGCCATCACCTCATCGGGCGTCCCCTCGCTGATCACCTTCCCGCCCAACACGCCGGGGCCAGGCCCCAGATCGATCAACCAGTCCGCCGCGCGCATCGTGTCCGCGTCATGTTCCACCACCAACACGGTGTTGCCAATGTCCCGCAAATGGGTGAGCGTGTCCAGCAGGGCGCGGTGATCCCGCGTGTGCAGGCCAATCGAAGGCTCATCGAGAATGTACAGCACCCCCACGAGTCCGCTCCCGATCTGACTCGCGAGCCGAATGCGTTGCCCCTCCCCACCAGACAGCGTCGGCGCGGGCCGATCCAGCGTCAAATAATGCAACCCCACATTGCGAAGAAACCCCAACCGCTGGACGATCTCCAGCAAAAGTTCGTCCGCGATTTGCCGTTGTTCGACATTCAACTGCGCGGGCAACCCCCGGACCCACTCGTGAACGGCCTCGATGCTCCAATTCCCCAACTCCGGCAAGCGCACCCCCGCCACAGTCGTGAACCGCGCCTCGGGACACAGCCGCTCCCCCTCGCACTTCGGGCACGGCAGTTTTGCCATGAACGACATATAAAACCGCCGCGTGTAGTCCGATTTCGTCTGTCGGAACAGACGGCTGATTTGGAATACTGCGCCTTTGGACTCACGGTAACTCTCGCCGGAGAACGCGCCATCATTGGATTCAAAAGAAAAGTGGATTTTTTCCTCGCCGGAGCCGTACAGGTAAACGTGTTTGAAAGAGTCGGGCAGGTCGTTCCAGGGCGTTTCGAGGCTCACGCCGTAATGTTCGGCAATCGCTTCCAGGTGTTTGGCCGTCCACTGGCTTTTGCCCTTTTTGCGGACGTTGCCATGCCACGCCGATGCACCGTCGTACAACGACATTTCGGGGTGGGTGATGATCAGGTTCGGGTCTACCTGCAACTGCACGCCCAACCCGTTACAGTCCGGGCACATCCCAAACGCGGAGTTAAAGCTGAACATCTGCGGTTGCAGTTCGGGGAAGGAGATGTCGCAATGCGGGCAGGCGTGGTGCTCGGAGAGGATGATTTCTTCGTTATCCAGCACCACGATCACCACCCCACCCCCCAACTTCAACGTTGTCTCCACGGAGTCGGTGAGGCGGGTTTGCCAGTCGTTTTTCTCACCACGAAGGACACGAAGATCACGAAGGTTTAAATCTTCTCTTTGTGTTCCTTCGTGCCCTTCGTGTTTAAATTCTTCCGGGTTTGGAATCACCAGCCGGTCAACAATCACTTCCAGGGTGTGCTTTTTGTTTTTATCCAGTTCGGGCCAGGATTTAGGCGCCAGCAAATCCACCATCTCCCCGTTGACGCGGGCGCGGGCGTAGCCGTCTTTGGCGGCTTGTTTGAGCGTGCTGGCGTGAGTGCCTTTCCGGTTGGTGGCGACGGGCGCGAGGAGTTGGAACCGCGTGCCCGCTGGGAGCGCGGCGAGTTGGGTGGTGATCTGTTGGGCAGTCTGCGGTTGGACGGCGCGGCCACATTGCGGGCAGTGCGGTAGCCCGATCCGGGCGTACAACACGCGCAAATAATCGAGAATCTCCGTCACCGTGCCCACCGTCGAACGCGGGTTTTTGCTCACCGTCTTCTGCTCGATGGCGATGGCGGGACTCAGCCCCGTGATCTGATCCACTTTCGGCTTTTCCATCTGTCCCATAAATTGCCGTGCGTAAGACGACAAACTTTCAACATACCGCCGTTGCCCCTCCGCGTACAGCGTATCGAACGCCAGCGACGACTTCCCGCTCCCGCTCACCCCGGTGATGACCACCAATTTGTGCCGGGGAATGCGGACGGTGACGTTTTTCAGGTTGTGTTGCCGCGCGCCGCGCACCACAATGTCGCCGGGGCCGAAGGAGTCGGGTGATCGGGTGTCAGATGTCATGTGGGGGGCGGGGTCGTAGGGCACATATTCCATATGGCGTATGGCGTATTCCGTGTCGTGGGAGCCGTTGGGGGCTTGGGAGGATGCGAGCACGGCCAGGCGATTGGCATCCGAAGGTTGGAGTTCGGATGAGTTTACTGTGCTCGTTCCGTTTTCATCCGGGCCGGGCAGGATAACGCCCAACATGCGGAGTCTGTCCCGGATGAGTTGGGTGCGGGGCAATTGCTCGAACAGGGCATGTTGCTCGGCGAAGGTGTCGTCTGGGGGCGCGGTCAGGGCGGCGATTTGATCGAGGAGGGTTTTGTCATCAATCGTCAGATCACGTTCGTCTTTCAACGCCAACTCATCCCAGGCATCGCGCGGGGTGAGTTCGATTTTGTTGAGAGCCTGAAAGTCATGGAGCATATTGCCGCGGATGCAGGGGTACCCTTTCCAGGTTCCGTTAAATCGAAAGTAGGTGGATTTGACTTTTCCCGCGCGGGCGAGTTGCCATGCGCTCCCGGCGACGTAAAAATCCTGGTCATGCCGGAGATCGAGCGTGTTGGCAGTGATGTGAAAGGCGGTTCGTTGCACGTCGTCCACTTGCGGGTCTACGAGCACCCACCGTTCCCCGTTCCAATACTCGCTGATCCAGTGGTCGGCTTTGACGGGGCCATCAGGAATCAGATATTCGGCAAACCCGACGCGCATCCGGGCGGGGAACCCTTTGTGCCGGAGCATGGACACGAGCAGGAGCGCAAAATCCCGGCAGACGCCCACCTGCCGCCCGGCGGGGTCGCGTGGGGTGTTGAGCGGGGCAGGGTCGAGTTCGACGATGCGGGCGAGCCGTTGGCGGATGGTGCGGAAGTTTTGCTCGTCCCGTTGAACCATGCTCATATGCACGCCGTAGTGTTGGGCAACGAGTTTGTGGATCAGCAGGCCGTGAATGGTGCGGACGAGTCCGGCAGGGTCATCGGGGAGGGTGTCAAACAGTTCGGCGTAAGGGCCGGGATCGGTGAGGGGGGAGTGGGAGGTGTAGTAGGGGAGGGACATGGGGGGAAAAGCTATTCGTTATTGGATATTGGGTGGGCGTATTCCGTATTGCGTAAGAACGGTTGAGTGGCAAAACGAAATACTCGATATGCACTACGTAAATGACAAAGAGCGGGGCCATGTGACACCCGCTCCCGGAATATTTGTTCTATTTATTTTACCACCGAGTTCCCCCAGGTTCCCACCAATTCCCTTCAATTCCTACAATTTCCCCCCCGCCTTTACAATCCTCCCCGCCAACATCCCCCCCAGAATCGCACACGCGTCAATCGGGAGAGAATGCGTCGCCGCGGCATCGAACAGAATCTGGCAGGTGGAGGGAAAATCTTCGTCGCCGAGCCAGTAGTTGACGAGCAGGGGGACGCGCGGGAGGGCGAGAAATTCAAACGACGCGTCCCCGAACGTGGACGGGTGGCCCCCCGCGGCCGCGCACGCGCACCGGAAACGATCCAGGTCGGGGTCGAAGGCTTTGATCAGTTCTGCGCCGGAGTAGCCCTGGAATGCCTGCGCGTACATTCGCCCGCCGGGCAGGTCGGCGAACGAGACCCAGGTTCGAGTGAGAGGGGTGCCGTCGCTGGTGGTGAGGTAGTAAAACAGTAGGGCCTGGATGAAGTCGGGGAGCGGCAACCCGGTGGGGCCGGTGGCGATCAGTTTGGGGGATGAGAGGGTGATCGGGGAGCCGAACAGCGCGAGGTGGAAGGTGTCCGTTTCCGGGGAATATTCCACTTCGGCGCGGGGGACGATTTGGGCGGGGGGAAGGGTTCGCACGGTTGCGCGGAGTTCATCCACGCGGGCGGCGAGGCCGGTTTCGGCGGGGGTGGGGCGATGAGGGGAAAAGAGGAGGGGCACGAGAAAATTATACCCGCCGCAAAGGGCCAGGCTATAAATGGAGTCGAACTTTTGTGGGTGTCTTTCTACAAAAAAAGGCTGGGTTGGGCAATACAGCCCAACCCAGCCTTTTTTGTCGGGGAGACATGCTTCCCTGGTTGGTTCGTTGTGGGTTATCCCCGGTTTTTAGACGAATTATTCGAAGAACGTCGGTCGCCGCGCCATGCGCCGGAGTTTGAACTGCGGGAAGGGCCGGGGCGTGAGGAAGATGAGGTTGGGCGGGACGCAGGCGAGGCCGGACGTGGTGCTGTGGGCGGCACACTGTGCGGCGTAGATTGAGGCGCGCGCTGGGGGGCATTTTGCGGCGTGGTGTGCTGAGTCGGGCGCGGGGCCGGACGGTGGGTATCTGATCGGGGGGGGATGTTCGCGGGGGGCGCAGTGCGCGTGTCCCCGTGGGAGGTGGCGTGATTTTTGTTGGGGGAGGGACGACGTGGGGGAAGCGGAGGTCGCGCGAATTCGGTATCTTTCTGGGGAGAGGCCGCAGAATAATCAAAATCCGGCATTTTCCGGCGTTCGATGGGGGCGCCGAGCGTTTTTTCGATGGCGCGCACGAGGGGCGCATCATCCGGGGTGACAAGGGTGAAGGCGTCGCCCGTTTTGGCGGCGCGTCCGGTGCGTCCGATGCGATGCGTGTAGGCATCCACGGTGTCGGGGATGTCGTAGTTGATGACGTGGGAAATGCTGGCAACGTCAATACCACGGGCGGCGATGTCGGTGGCGACGAGAATGTGGTGGTCGCCTTTGCGGAAGCCATCGAGGGCGGCTTGCCGTTTCGGTTGGGAGAGGTTGCCCTGGAGGGACGCGGCAAAATATCCGGCTTTGTTGAGCTGTTCGGCGACGCGTTTGGCGCGGTGTTTGGTGCGGGTGAAGACGAGGACGGAGCCAGTCCCGGTGTGACGGAGTAGCTCAATCAGCAAGGGGGTTTTGAGGTGCTGGTTGACGGGGTAGAGGGCGTGGGAGACGGTTTCGGCGGGGGCGATCCGGGCGACCTGGACAGTGACGGGGTTCGTCAGAACGTCGTGCGCCAGGTAACGAACTTCTTCCGGCATGGTGGCGGAGAAGAGCAGGGTTTGGCGTTTGGCGGGGAGGTGTTTCAGGATGCGGCGGATGTCGGGGAGGAAGCCCATGTCAAACATCATGTCCGCTTCGTCAAGGACGAGCACTTCCAGATGATTGAGGCGGACGTTGCCCTGGTTGATGTGGTCCAGCAGGCGTCCGGGGCAGGCGACGACGATGTCCACGCCCGCGCGGAGTTTGTCTATCTGGGGGCTGAGGCCGACGCCGCCGTAGATGGTCATGCTTCGGACGGTGGTGTGCCGTCCAAGTTCGCGAATCGATTGGTTGATTTGTTCGGCAAGTTCGCGGGTAGGGGCGACGATCAGGGCGCGGACCTGGCGGTTGCGCGCGTCCGGGTTGGGGTGGTCCAGCAGGCGCTGGAGAATGGGTAAAACGAACGCGGCAGTTTTGCCGGTTCCGGTTTGGGCGATGCCCATGACGTCGTGCCCCTGGCTGACGGGTGGGATAGCTTGCAGTTGGATGGGGGTCGGGGTGGTGTACCCCAGGTCTTTGACCGCGGTATAGACGCGCGGATGGAGGTTGAACGATTCGAAGTTCACTGAGAGTCCTTTTTGGCTTGGTCTCTAACCGGATACCCAAATGGGCCGCCCACAAGGGGCTAAACAACGGTTAGGAATAAAATGGGCCAAGTCGCACGCTCAGCGCATCAGGTTTTTATGTGACGGAGGATTGTACCACAGAAAGAATCGCCGAAAAAAACGGATGTTCACCCTTGACTCTCACGTAACGTGATGGTTTATCATTCCATCCATGAAAGAATCCGGTCCCTATACTGTCAAACAGCTCTCCGAACTGGCTGGGGTGAGTGTGCGAACCCTGCACTATTACGATGAGATCAGTCTACTCAGGCCCACGTCGGTAGGAACAAATCACTATCGCTACTACACGGATGAAGCCCTGTTTCGCCTTCAGCAGATCATGTTTTATCGCGAGCTTGGTCTGGAGTTGGCGCAAATCAAGGGAATTTTGGATGATCGGAATTTTGATCTGGTCTCGGCTCTGCAAACCCATCGCCAGACGTTGCAGGAAAAGATCGAGCGGTTGAACACGCTCATTCAAACCGTGGATACCACGATCATGCACCTCATCGGAGAAGTGAACATGAGCAAAAAGAAAATTTTTGAAGGCTTCAGCGAAGAGAAGCAGAAGCAGTACGAAGAAGAAGCGACCCAACGATGGGGCGAAGGGGTGCGGGAAACGGCCAAACTCTGGAACAGCTATTCCGAGGAGAAAAAGCAGGCGATCCTGGCCGAAGGCGGCGCGATTTATTCGGACATCGCCGCCAATATGGACAAAGGCCCGGAAAGCGAGACGATTCAGACCTTGCTCGTGCGCTGGCATGATCATCTCCGCTATTTTTACGAACCCTCCATCGAAACGCTCGGCGGCCTCGGCGAGATGTACCACGATCACCCCGATTTCAACGCCACCTTCACAGCCATTCACCCCGCCCTCCCCGGCTTCCTGAAACAAGCCATTGCCCATTACGTGGACGCGCTCGAAACGCGCTGGCTGGAGCAGGAGTTGGGGATTTTGGAGGAGTAGGGAGGGTAAATAAAGTATATAGGGTTTACCTTATTTACCTTATTTACCTTATTTACCTTATTTACCTTGTCTACTGTATTTACAAAAACCACCATGACCAACCAACACACAAACCAACCAACCACCCCACCCCCTCCCCTCCCCACCCACGCGGGGCGCGTGATCCCGCCGGGGGGCGGACCCCGCGCGGAGTCCGGGACCGAAATCGCCAAACGCCTCGACCTGTTCACCGTTGAAACCCCGCGCCGCCAGTTCAAAGACCTGATCCTGCCCGAAAGCACCCTCCAGCAATTCAAAAGCCTGCTGACCAAAATCCGTTACCACCGCGTGCTGTACGAAGACTTCGGCCTGGGCGAGATTGACCCCTATGGCGGGCGGACCGCGATCAACCTCTACGGCCCGCCCGGCACCGGCAAAAGTTTCGCCGCCGACGCCATCGCGAACGAGTTAGGCATGGGCCTCATCCGGGCGAACTATGCAGAGATTGAGTCGAAATATGTGGGGGAAACGGCGAAAAACATCAAAGCGGCTTTCCAAAAAGCCAGAGAAACCGGGGCGCTGTTATTTTTCGACGAGGCGGATTCGATTTTGGGGCGGCGGCTGTCCAACATCACGCAAAGCACCGACCACGCGGTCAACGTCAGTCGGTCGGTGATGCTGTTGGAACTGGATCAGTTTTCGGGGGTGACGGTGTTCGCGACCAATCTGGCGTCGAATTACGATACCGCCTTCATCCGCCGGATTTTGGGGCACATCGAAATGCCTCTGCCGGATGCCGAACAGCGGTTGCGTTTGTGGCGGTATCACCTCCCCGCGCGTCTGCCCGTCCAGTTGGCGGAGGGCGATTGGGCGCGGTTGGTGACCGAGACCGAGGGCCTCGCGGGGGGCGATATTCTGAATATCGTCGTGTATGCGGCCTCGATGGCGTTGGAACGGGAAGGGGTGGTCTGCCGGATCGGGGTGGACGATTTTCTCGCGGCGATTGGCGCGAGTAAACGGGCGAAGGCTGAGATTGGAAAACGGGTTGGGGTCCCCCCGGAGAAGGGGCAAGAGCAGGGTTAAGGTTCCAGCGCGGCGTCCCAGATGACGACACAGTTTCTGCCCGCTTTTTTTGCGGCGTACAGCGCTTGATCCGCTTTGTGCAAAAGCATTTCGAGCGTGTCCTGATCGTTCGCGAAAGGGGCAACGCCGAAGCTACACGTGATCGAAATCTGATGTGTCCCAAATTCAAACTTTGTTTGTGCGACCTCAATCCGTAAACGTTCGGCTACTTGAAAAGCCTGCGCGTGTCCGGTGTTGGTGACGAAGGCGACAAATTCTTCCCCCCCAAACCGAGCAAACAGATCGATTTCGCGAATATGCTCACGGAAGAGTGTAGCGAAGGCGGTCAGTACCTGATCCCCCGCGGCGTGTCCAAATGTATCGTTGATTTGTTTGAAGTTGTCAATGTCTATCAACAGTAACGTCAGGGGAAGGTGTAGGCGTTTGGCGCGTTTGAGTTCTACTTCGGCCAGTTCCAAAAAGTGCCGCCGGTTGAAAATCTGGGTGAGCATATCCGTCGTCGCGAATTTCTCCAGTTCGGCTTGGGCGCGTTTGAGTTCGGTGATTTCCCGCCAAACGATCAGCCGCCCGACGAAATGGCCGCGTGGGTCCGAGAGCGGTGAGATACGAAGGTCCAAATACCGTTGCGGGGGATCGCCGATGGCGATTTCCGTTTGCGCCTGGCTGACGGCATAAAATTGGGTGGCGAACGTGCTCCACGGGGCAAAAACTTTTTCGACCGGTTCGCCCACCGGGGATTGGTGGGAGTTACCCAACAGGTTCTGCGCCGCCGGGTTGATGTCCACGATCCGATTCTGGGCATCCAGCACCAACACCCCGTCACTCATATTCTCCACTAAAACATGCCGCGCGATGGGAACCACGTCCAGCAGGCGGTATCGTAACAGGGCATAGGCAATGATGAGCGCCGTCGCGCTGAAGGCGAACGGGGTGTTATCCGCATTGGGGAGCGGGCTTAATCCCAAAATAAAGATAATGCTGTTCAGCCAGGGGAAACCCACCGCGAGCAGGACTGTCATTGCCTGACGCCGATACAGCCCTGAAGAACGCCGATAATACCGGATGAGTAAGACACAGGCGAGGAGGATCAAAAGGTAAGAGTAGATGATATTGACCCACACAATCGGGCCGGCGTTCAGAATCATCCCGGTGTTCTCGGCACGTTTTCCGGCAAAAAACAGGCCATGCCAGGAGTCAGTCCACATAAGAACCATCACGAGAATGGGTTCAATTGCGAGGGCGAGGAGGAATGGGGGTTTCAACCACCCTTCCAACTGGGAAAATTGAATGATAAAAGTCAGAAAGACGGTAGGGACGATGACCACGCCCACGTAGGTAATATCCAACCAAAAGAAGGGATTCGGCCCTGGGACACCCGCCCAAAAAATCGCATACGTAGTGTCCCACCAGGTTAATGCCAGCATGAGGAGGATGAGTGAGCCCGCACCCACTGCTGTCCGGCGTTGTTGCCCAATCAGGATCGCTACCACCAGGCAAGCAATCCCAGCGAAAAGGAGGAGGGCACTGTAATATATGTTGGGGGGAGTCATGGTTATTCGAAATCTACCTCGAAACGGGTCAACAGCCCTGGGGCCTCTTGGAAGCGGTTTTTAGATGGCGTTGCTGAGAGGCTTGATTTCTGTAACCGTTCAGTCTAGAGAAGAAAGTTCCGATAAAAAGGATGGTCATTCCTCACTCATCCTTTTTTATCGGAGATTCTCCAAATTTATCTGAATGGTTACTGATTTCCTTAGACATCATACCCTAAAATTGTTTTTGTCCAAAACGAATGCCTCCCTGGGACAATCGCAGGTGAAAGAAAAAGGGGCTCTTCCGTTTTTGGCGGGAAAAGTGCCGAATTATTGAAGGTGAAGGGGATGTACATCCCCTTCACCTTCAATAATTCGGGTTCCTATCCCGTTAATCCCGGTAGAGCCGAAAAAGGGTAACGCCTCAGGTTAGAGTAGTTCCGAAAAAAAGGAGAGATGGGGAAAGGCCTTTCCCCATCTCTCCTTTTTTTCGGCGATTCTCTGCATAACCCCTGAGGAGTTACGAAAAAGGGTGAAAGCGGCATGTTCATGCCGCTTTCACCCTTTTTCGGGGAGCCTTGTTTTCAGCGTTTTAGCGGGTGTAGAGAAATTTGAAAAATACATCAACGATTTTTGGATCGAAATGCTTACCACTTTGCTCCCGAAGGTAAGCGAGAGTTTTTTCACGTGACCAGGCCTGGCGATATGGGCGGTTACTGGTGAGGGCGTCGTAAACATCCACCACGGAAAAAATGCGCGCGGTCAGGGGAATTTGTTCACCGACAAGGCCGCGCGGGTAGCCAGTGCCATCCCATTTTTCGTGATGGCAATAGGGGATGTCCAGGGCCTGGCGCAGATAGCTGATGGGAAAGAGCATTTGATAGGCCAGTTGGGGATGTTGGCGCATCCGGTTTGTTTCTTCCTCGGTTAACGGGCCGGGTTTGAGCAAGATGTGATCTGCGACGCCGATTTTGCCAATGTCATGCAACAGCGCCCCCCGATGCATGTGGAGCATTTCATCCTGCGTCAGCCCAAAGGATTTCGCCAGGGAAAGGGCCATGTCTGTGACCCGTTGGGTGTGGCCCTCGGTTTCGGAATCGCGCATATCCATCGCCCGCGACCAGCCTTCGATGGTGGCATCATAGGCAACCCGCAATTCCAGGTTGACCTGTTGCAGGTTTTCAAAGAGTTGGGAGTTATCAATCGCGATGGCGGTCTGAAGTGCCAGGGAATTGAGATAATCCAACCACTCCGGTTTGTTGGGCAGGGGGGCGCGATGAAACAATTCCAGCACCCCTTTGATCTCCCCCTTCACGATCAGGGGCACGCCAAAATAGGAATGAAAACCCTCGCTGGCCCAGAGCGCCGCAAAAGATGATTTTTCCCTGTCCAGCACGGGATTTGAAAGATGAAGCAAACGTCTTTCCGTCACCACACGCCCGGCAAAGTCCTCGCTAATCCTGATCCTGGAAGCGCGCACAAGCGGGGCAAAAAAGCCTGTGCCTGCGGCATATTCCAGCGTTTGCAGGCGCGGGCTATAGAGTAAAACATCCGCCGCATCCACATGCAATTGGGTAATCGTGTTGGTGAGCACGGTGCTCAGAATGGGCCGCAGATCAAAACTGGCCGTGATCGCCTGGTCGATGGTGTGCAAAGCCTGAAGATAATTCAGATGGCGCACCGTTTCTTCGTGCAGGCGCATCCGATGGAGGGTCGCCCCCGTCATTTCCGCGAGGGTGTTCAATAAACGGATTTCATCTTTACTGAATTTACGCGTGGTGGGGATAGCGATGAACATGACGCCCAACGTTTGATTGGCAGAATGAATTGGGATACAGGCCCCTCCCCAACCGGGTGGCAACTGCTGGCGCATGTCCGCATCTGTCCAGGGATCATGGATCAGTTCACGGGTGAGGTACGTTTTCCCGCTCAAAAATACCCTACCCAGCACGCCTTCGCCGGGTTTGCACGGGGGGCCTGTGATCTCGTCCGGCCAGCCACGCCCGATCATTTTATGTAAATGCCCACTGGTTTCATTCCATAAGTGAACCGCCCCATGCGGGGTATTTAAGGCGGTCAGAGTCTCCTCGAGGATGGTCGCAAGTACCTCCTGGGGATTCATGGCCGCCCGCACCGCCATGGAGATGCGGTTTAGCGTCTCCAGATTGGCGACATGCTGACGGAGAGCCTCCTCCGCCTTTTTTTGTTCCCTCTCTAAACCCTTCTCGCGGGTTACATCGCGCCCACTGCCCACCGTCCCAAGCATGTTGCCCTGCAAATCCCAAATGGGAGCCTTGTACACATCCAGAAACAAAAATTCTCCCTTCACATTCCCGAATTCTTCAAAACGGCCTACCTGTTTGGTTTGTTGAATCACGCTATCTGAGTCAATACAAATTTCGCCGAACGTGTGCCAGTTGGGATCGTTCGCATGGGATGTTCTTTGCCTTTCCGCAAAATACATATCTGTTTTGCCAATCGGCTCGTCCGTATCCGTTGCGATCAACAATTTTTCGATCATCGCTTGATTGACAAAGGTGAAATGGCCCACCATATCTTTCGCCCAGATCAAGTCCGGCACATTGTCCGTCATCAAACGCATCATTTGGTAGAGCGATTTGTATTTTTCCTCATTTTCGCGGCGAGACATCTCGGCCAGTTTGCGTTCGGTGATGTCGTACATAATGCCATGAATGAGCCGCGGTTGTCCACTTTCGCTCAGAATCACCTTCGCCTGATCATGAATCCAAACGATCCGCCCATCGGAAGCCACCATCCGATATTCCGCATCAAACGGGGTGCCGCTATCGAAGCATTTTTCGTACTCCGCCGTGATCTGGGCACGATCTTCATCATGGATATGGTTGACCCACATATCCAGGGCATCTTCAAGCCAATCTGTCGGTGAAATTCCCAGGATTGTCTGGACCTGAGGACTGATGTAGAGCGTATGCCCGACTTTGATGGTGGCATCTTCGAGGTAGACAATGGCGGGAATTTGTTCCGTTAGCGTGCGGTAGCGGAGTTCCGATTCGCGCAAGGCCTCTTCCGCCTGTTTTTGCTTCGTGATGTCCTGCACCGCGCCGACTACCCGCCTTATTTGTGTGGTCGATTCTTCCAAGATGGGTTTGGAATGATCCCTCAACCAACGCGTCTCCCCATTTTTACACCGAATCCGATATTCAAGAATTTGCATGCCCTGTGCGGATTGCGGCCCCACCACTTTGGGGAGAATAGATTCCGAATCTTCCCGATCAAGCAAAGAAGCAAACCCAGCCGGGAGGGCTTGGATTTCCTGGAGCGAGTAGCCTGTAATTTGCTCAAACGCCCCGCTGATCCATTCTGTTTTCGCAGACCCATCGGGAAACCCCCAGCCTGCATACACATAATCAGACATCAGCCCGGAAATCATCCGGTGGCGCTCTTCGCTGAGACGCAACGCCTCCTCGGCCAATTTTTGCTCGGTGACATTCTGATGGATCACCACCAACCCTTTGCGCGGTTCATGCTGAGGCAAAACAGACACAGTAAACCACCGTTTTTCCGTGGGCGAGTGGCAGGGATACTCTTCAACGTACTGGGTTTCGGAACCGTTCAGGACGGCTTGCAAACCCTGAAACACTTTTTTTGCACTTTGATCTCCATTACGTTCGGCGGTCTCACAAATCGAAAGGTAATTGATTCCCACGAAAGACAAGGGATCACGCCCGCCATTTTCCGCGGCGAACTTTTCCCACGCCGCATTCACGGTGACAATGACCCCTTGCTCGTCTAGCACGGCAATTTGGGCGGTGAGCGAGTTTAAGACTCCCGTGATAAATAATTCGTGGTCGACCAGGGCTTGTTCTGTCTTGCGTTTCTCCACGGCGTGCTGGATCGACAACAACACTTGTTCGATATCAAACGGTTTTTGAAAATAGCCATAAGCCCCCATTTGAAGCGCTTCAATGGCAGAATGTTGAGACGCATGGCCGGTGAGCAAAATACACTCGATGTCCGGTCGGCGCGCTTTGATGCCCCGTAAAACATCCAACCCGGACATATCTTCCAGCCGAAGATCAATCAGGGCGACATGGATAGGGGCATCTTCGAGGCCCGCGAGGGCGGCGTGGCCTGTCAGTGCGGACACTGTTTCATACCCCTTGGCATTCAGTATGTCTCTCAATGTGGTGAGAAGATGAGGATCATCGTCAATGATTAATATCCGGGGAGGGTGAGCGTTCATAATAGGGTCTAAATAAGAGGGCTTTCGTAGTGGCCGGGAAAGGGGAACATCCCCGAGACAGCAAGAAGGGGAGGCCCCTCCCGCTTGATCAGGGATGTTCGTTTCCAGGTTACTTTTTGAGTAAACTTCGGATACGGGCTCGTTGCACAGTTGTGAGCCAATTCAAGAGTTTGGGAATTTCTAATGGCTTATACAAACAAGCCGAAACCTGGAATTCCAGTGCCCCCTGGATGACCGTTGCCATTTCCAATTGGTAGCCAGTCACGAGCAAAACCGGCAAAGCGGGGTCAAGTGCCCGGATTTTTTTGAGAATGTCCAGGCCGTTGATATGGTTAAGTTTCATATCGAGCAGGATGATCTGTGCGTTGGAAATGATTTGTTCCACCTCCACATGCGGGTCGGTGATTTGTGCGACGCGGAAACCTTGCCGGTCTAAAATATCGGAAAGCGTGCGGCAAAAGCGGGCATCATCATCCACAACAACAATACTGCGATTCTCCGCCAGGGCCGAAAAGAACCGCAACAATCGTTTCATGTCCAACGGCTTGTCCAAAACCCCTGCCACCCCCTCGTCCAATCCCTGATGAATGAGTTCGTCTGTGGTGTAAGCGGTCATGAGCACCACAGGCAAGCCGGGTTGCGTCTGGTGCAAGTGCCGGTGCAGTTCTACCCCGTTCATTTCTGGCATTCTGACATCGGTCAAGATACAGTCGAATGGGAGAACGCGGGCTTTTTCGAGGGCTTCAGGCCCCGATGACGCTTCCACGGCTTCGTGCCCGGCCAGGGCGAGAATATCCGCCAGGGTGTGGGTCATCTGCCGATCATCATCGACAATCAGGATACGAAGTTTTTGATTCATGCCGCCTCCTTATAAGGGGGGATGTAAATCATAAAGGTACTGCCCTTCCCTGGTTCACTCTGAACCTCAATCCGACCCTGGTTCGCTTCAACCAATTTTTTGCTCACGGCTAACCCTAAGCCAATGCCTTTGGTTTTGGTCGTAAAAAGCGGCTCAAAGAGTTTTTTAAGATGTTCGGGTGGGATGCCAGTACCGGAATCTTGCACTGAGATACAGATCATATCATTTTGCCATGCCGAGGAAAGTGACATTTGTCCATGATTTGGGATGGCTTGATAGGCGTTGACGACCAGATTCCCCAACACTTGCACGATCTGGCGTGGATCGACAAACAACGGGGGGAGATCGGGGGGGACGGTGACGGACACCTCCACCGTGTCCGGGGCGGGGTAACGCGCCAACACCAGCCGGAACAGCTCCGCGACGGGGGTCGGTTCCCGTTCGACGGATTTGATCCGCGTAAAGTCCAACAAGTCCCCCACAATTTTGTCGGAAATGCGTACCTCGTTTTCGATCAGATTCAGATATTCTTTGACCTTCTCGTTGGCGTCGGGCTGAATGAGCTTCAGAAAATAGATCGCATTGGAGATCACCCCCAACGGGTTGCGGAGTTCGTGCCCGACACTTCCCGCCAACTGCCCGAGCACGGCGAGACGTTCCTGCCGGATGAGCTGTGCTTGCGCTTCGTGCAGTTCGTGGGTGCGCGCCGCGACCAATTCTTCGAGGTGTTCGGAATATTGGGCGAGTTGTTGTTCCGCTTGCCGGCGTGCGGTGATGTCGTGAATGATGGAAAATAGGAGCGTTTTTTGTTGAAAGGTAATCGGCGAGGAATGGACTTCAACGGTTCGCAGGTCGCCACTCGCCAGACGGTGAGGAAAGATGAAATAGTTGCGTTCTTCGTGCAAGGCTCGAAGGCGTTCCTGGGCGATTTCGTCGGGCGGTAAGCTATTGATTTGATGGATGAACATCTGACGGAGGGTTTCCATCGGATGACCATAGAATTTTTCGGCGGCGGCATTGGCGTCCACAATCTCGCCAGAGAGCGGTTCGATGAGCAACATGACCGCCTCATGGTTCTCAAACATTCTGTGGAACCGTTCTTCGCTGACCCGCAGGGCCTCTAACGTCTCTACCTGGGACTTGTAGAACCGCACCCGTTGCTGACGCCAGACCAGTAACAAGCTCGCCCCTGCCGCCAGACTCAAGGCAATGAACAGCAAAACGGTCTGCGACAACCGCGCGCGCAGGGGGGCGTAAATTTCCGCGGTGTCCATTTTGGTCGTCAAAAACCAGGGCGAATCGGGCACGGCGCGGAGGTCGGCGACGACGTGGACGCCCCGGTAATCGGTGCCCTCGATAACCCCGGTTTGGCCTAAGACGGCTTTGACGGCGGGGAGGTCGCTTTCTTCTAGCGAAGAACTGAGGTTGAGGGCGGCGTCCGGTTGGAAGCGGAGGGGGTTCAAAAACAGGGCGTTTTCCCCCTCCCGGCGGATGAGCAGGGTTTCGGCGCTGGTGCTGGGGACGGGCCAGTTTTGGATGAACGGGTAGAGGTAGGTGGTGGGGTTGATGCTGAAGGCGATCAGGCCCAGGACTTGATTCCCGGCGTGGAGGTCCACAATCGGGATCAGGAGGCCCAAGAAAATGCTTTGATCGTCGCGGCGATAAAAGTCCAGGAGCAGAACTTGTGGGGTTTGGATTACTTCGGGGATATGTTGGGCGACCGCGGCGGAGACCGGTAAGAGGTCCGGGGGGGAAGATAAACGGGTGACGCCTTGGGGGTCCACCAGGCGGATCCGGTCATACTCCTCGTAAGCCTGATAACTATCCAGCCAGGCTTGAAGTTCCGTTTGGACCTCAACGTTTGTGGGGTCTTCAAAATATTGGTGGGTGAGTTGCGTCAGGGCGGGGTTGTGATGAAGCACCTCGGCGTTTGCCATCCGTTCTTTGCGCCAATCGATCAGTTCGTTGACTTTGAGTTCGGCAATGGACGAGAGTTGTTGCTCGGCCTGGGCGCGGAATTTAGTTTCGTAATTTTGGTAGGTGAGATAGCTGGTGGTGGCGAGGCCCGCCAGAAAGAGCAAAAAAATAATGAAAAAGATAACGAGCGAACGTTTTTGGTGCGTTTCGAGGGGAGTTTGTTGCCATTTCATAGGAATTCCTTACCGTTGAAGGCAAATCGACCGACGTTATGACGACCTTGGGGGCGGTTCACAGAGGCCGAGGTCGTCGGTGGGGGGATGTATGAGGTTCAAAGTCGGCTTTGAATGGCGCGGGCGATTTGAAACATGAGCGGTTGGTCGCGCGCCAGGTCAATCCCCATGCTGTCGAGGTGGGTCTGCGGATAACTCCAGGGCAGGCCGACGCGGAATTCGTCGGGTTCGTGCAGGTAGCGGGGGACGAGGTGGGCGTGCAGGGTGGGGTCGGAGTTGCCGAAGAGGCCGTAGTTGATGCGGGACGCGCCGGTTACTTCCAGCAGGGCCTCGCCAATTAACGCCATGTCGGTGAGAAAGCGTGTTTGTTGGGCGGGGGGAAGGTCGTTTAACGAGGCGACGACGGGGTCGGCTTGCAGGATGCAGTAGCCGCGCAAAAATTGCAGATTGCAGAGGAATACCCACCCGGACGGGACCGGGCAAATGGCGGTGGGGTGGGTCCCCGCGCGGGCGGTTTCGAGGCGGTGATGGGCGGTAGAGAGGGAGGGTTGCATGGCGGGGGAAGGGGTCAGCTTTCAAGACTAATCCCGAATTAAACTTCAAAAACCGACCATGGATTCTGAAAGGTCTCTAAATCTTTGTAGCGAATCCCTGTTGCTTTCCAGTCATCTATAAAATCGGTTGGTTAATTTTTGTTCGATCAAAAAAGGTGGACCACGGAACACGCGAAAAGCCACGAAAGACTCGACCTCTTTTCGCACTTTCCGCGTTCTTTCGTGAAGTTCGTGGTCCAAGGCTACACATCTTCCAGAAAAGAAATCAATGGCGTAACTCGTCAGGTCTACAACGGATTTGGAATAAAAAGGAAAACCTGGATATTCGCAGAAAAAATCCGTACATTCTCAATCCGCCGTAGGATTTTCAAGGCAGGTAGAGTACTCAATGGCTTATATTTTACACGACAAACCGCCCCAATCCAGCATTTCCCGATATGGCCGTAAAAGCACGAACGGCGTTCCTTCAACAGCTACCCTGAAGTTCAGAAGCGCTTCAAAAAGGAACGCCGTTCGTGCTAAACGAGAATTGCCTCAATCCCCTCCCCAGGTATCCAAACCCATGCTAAAATCCAGGTGCTTCACAAACCTATAAGTGTCTTTTTTGACCTACCATTCTCCATTAAGGGGGTGATAGTTAGCGAGAAAAAAACAAACCAGAAATTTCCCAACCACATCTTTCATCACCCCTTGTCGCGGCCTCGCCGGAAAAAGTTTTTCTATTTTTTGTCCCGCACGGACAAGAACGACGGTCGTTTGTTCTTCCGTCACCTGCCGACGACAAGAACGACGGTCGTTTGTTCTTCCGTCACCTGCCGACGACAAAAACGACGGTCGTTTGTTCTTCCGTCACCTGCCGACGACAAGAACGACGGTCGTTTGCTCTTCCGTCATCTGCCGACGATGAGAACGACGGTCGTTTGCTCTTCCGTCATCTGCCGACGACGAGAACGACGGTCGTTTGCTCTTCCGTCATCTGCCGACGATGAGAACGACGGTCGTTTACTCTTCCGTCATCTGCCGACGACGAGAACGACGGTCGTCCTTTCGCCGTACCCAAACGGGTTCCCAGGTTTGGAACCCATATAACAACCCCATTGAGGAGATTCCCATGTTATCCATCCGCCTCGACGCCAATAGCGCGCTCAATGTCCGCTGGCCCACCAAAGACGATGACATCATCGCCCTGGGCGACAAATGGGTCACTTACGAAGCCAGCCGTTTCGCGGCCAGTCAACTAAAAGACCTCACCCTCGCCCGCATCCAAACCAAACTCGACGCAGCCAAAGCCGCCCGTGCCCTCGCCCACAGCGGGGAAGCGGTCCGCACCCTCACCGCGGGGGAATACCGTACCGCCCTCACCACGATTCGCGCTCACCTTGACCGCGCCCTCACCTACCTCAAATACAAACACGCCGCCAACCTGCTCCCGCTCGAACAATGGGGCTGGAACGTGCGCCACACCACCCGCGGCGGCCTCACCGTGCGGATGCCGGAAACCGACGCCGCCCTCCTCCTCTTGCTCGAAACCTACGTCGCCTACGAAGGCACCCTCGGCGCGGCCCAACAAATCGCCGACCCCTCCCTGGCAACCATGCAAGCCCTGTTGGTAGATGTCAAAGACTACGCCCAAAACCGGGACGCGGGCAAAGTCAAACGCTCCGTCAACATTGTCGAACGCAGTACCGCCGCCCGCGACCTGCTCAACCTCCTGCAAGGCGCGGCCCTTGTGATCTGCCTGCTGGAATTCGGCGGGCAAGTCCATGCCAGCCTTGGCAACTGGGGCTACACCCTCGTCGCCGCCACCCCGCCCCAACCGGGCGATCCCCCCACAGATGAGCCGCCTGTGGCGTAAAAGGAAGGGAACGGCTCAAGCCTGGAGAGTTCTTGCAAAAAAGGGAGGGGAGGGATGTACATCCCTCCCCTCCCTTTTTTGCAAGTTTTGCTCTTCCTGGAAAACTATTTCCCCACCTCCACCCCACTCATCCCCTCCAACGCCTTCACCAGCGCGTGATTGCCCTCACTCCCCAGCCCCTGCGCCTGCAACGCCCGATACATCTGAAATACCATCCCCGTCGCCATCAACGGCAAGCCCAACTGATCCGCCGCTTCCAGCACCAACCGCAAATCCTTTTGCTGTAAATCAATCGTAAAGCCGGGCCGCCAATCGCGGGCGATCATCTGCGGGCCGCGGTTCGACAGCATCCACGACCCCGCCGCGCCGCCTTTGACCGCGTCCAGCGTCTTGGTCAAATCCAGCCCGCCCGCCTGAGCAAAGAGCAAGCCTTCACACACTGCCAGCTCCGTCACCACGACGAGAATCTGGTTGACCAGTTTGACCATCTGCCCCGCGCCTTGTGGCCCGACGTGCGTGATCGTTTTCCCGTACGCTTCCAACACGGGCAGAGCGCGCTGGAAATCCGCTTCCTCCCCCCCGACCATGATCGAGAGAATGCCTTTCGCCGCCCCCTCGCTCCCCCCACTGACCGGGGCATCCAACATCGCCACCCCTTTGGCGCGTAACGCCTCCGCCATCGTTTTCGTCGCCTGCGGACTGATCGTACTGTGATCCACGACCAAACTGCCGGGTTTGACCCCCGCGAGGACGCCGTTCTCCGCCAGAATCACCGCCTCGACATCCGGCGTGTCACTGACGCAGATCAAAATCACCTCACACTGCGCCGCGAGGTCCGCGGGCGAGGCCGCCGCCGTCGCCCCCGCCCGAACGAATTCTTCTACCCGCGCGGGGGTGCGATTCCACACCGTGACGCGGTGCCCTTTGTTGAGCAAGTTGTGTGTCATTCCCCGGCCCATAATGCCGAGACCGATAAAGCCAATATTGGATGTCATAGATACCTTCCTACTATTTATTCCGCATCTTCTTTATTTCCGCGACTTTTGATTAAGTCGCGGAAATAAAGAAGATGCGGAAGATAATTTCAGTAGATCACAGATTCGGGCTGTAGTGACGATTTCAATCGTTTATCGCCCCTAACGACTGAAGTCGTCACTACAAAATTGTGATCTACTGAATTTTTATTCCTATGAGGACGAGCCTGACTACTGCCTACTGAAAACTGCCTCCTGCCCACATGTCATTTCGACCGCAGGGAGAAATCCCTATTACGCCAGCAGAAACGGTATCCCAACGGGGAGATCGATACGATGCCCGTTCCAGAGATTCCTCGTGGCCCTCGGAATGACAGGATAGCCATTCACCGCGATACCTCATTTCTTAACCGTGCGAGTCCCTCGCAAGAAGAAACCGCTTACTGAAAACTGACTACTGACCACTGAACACTGACCACTGAACACTGAATACTGACTACTGAACACTGTCCAACGCCCGTAACACCACGGACGAATGCGGGGCGGTGAAATAATAACCGGATTCGACGGGATGATCGGTTTCATGCTCTGCGATGTCTTCCGGGGAGGGGAGGTGCGTGTCCACGATACGGAACCAGGATTTGCCGGGGGCGAGGGGCGGGAGTTCGAAAATCAATGGTTCCCAATAAGCGTTGAGAATAATGTGCAAATGTTCTCCGTTGGAGGGGTCTTGCAAGGTGAACGCGAGGCTGTGGGACCAGTCGCTCCAGTCCGGTTGCCCGAGTTGGATGCCGTGCCACGTCAGGACCCCCGACGTGTGTGGGGGAGGGGCAACGGGCGCGGCAGGCGCCCCTAAGGACGCGTCACCAGTTCCCAACGGCGTTTCCGTTGTACCCAACGGCGTTTCCAACCAGGGAATGCCGGGAATGGGATCATACCGGAGAAACTTTTCCTGCCGGAGCAGGTGCAAACTTTGGCTGAACCGCACCAATTTTTGGGTGAATCGAAGCATGTCCACGTTCGTCTCGGTCTGCGTCCAGTCCATCCAACTGGTAGGATTATCCTGGCAGTAAGTGTTGTTGTTCCCGAATTGCGTGCGCCGGACTTCGTCCCCCATGAGAATCATCGGCGTGCCCTGCGACATCAACAAAATGACGAGAAAGTTCTTCATCTGCTGGGCGCGCAGGGACACCACGCCCGCATCCTGGGTGGGGCCTTCGACACCGTGATTCCAACTGAAATTGTCATTGGCGCCATCGCTGTTGTTTTGCAGGTTCGCCTCATTGTGTTTGGTGTTGTACGACACCAGATCGTTGAGGGTGAATCCGTCGTGGCAGGTGATGAAGTTGATCGAACGATTGGGTTCACGATCCGGTTTGGGGAAGAGATCGGGGCTGGCGACCACGCGCGCGGCCAGTACCCGGACCGTGTTCTGATCCCCCTTCACAAACCGGCGGACATCATCCCGAAAACGCCCATTCCACTCCGCCCAACGGTGCCCGATAAACGTCCCGACCTGATAGAGGCCCGCGGCATCCCACGCTTCGGCGATGATCTTCGTCCCCGCGAGGACGGGGTCGGATTCGATCTCCCACAGGATCGGCGGGTCGCGGAGAGGATTCCCATATTCATCGCGGGACATGACCGAAGCGAGGTCGAACCGGAACCCGTCTACGTGCATCTCACACACCCAATACCGCAAACAGTCCACGATCAGCCGCCGGACGACGGAATGGTTGGCTTTGATCGAATTGCCGGTCCCGCTGTGGTTTTCGTAAATGGCCTGGTTTTTGGCGTCGAGGATGTAATACGCCCGGTTTTCGATGCCCCGGAAGGACAGGGTGGGGCCTTTGTGGTCGCTTTCGGCAGTGTGGTTGAACACGACATCGAGGATCACTTCCAACCCCGCCTTGTGCAGAGCTTTGATAAGGTCGCGGAATTCCCGGACCGGGGCGAGCGCGTCGGCGGAGAGACAGTACCCCCGGTGCGGGGCGAACAGGGCGATGGGTTGGTACCCCCAATAGTTGATCAACTGCGCCGAAATCTCCTCGGGCCCGGCGTCTTGCGGGTCAAATTGTTGGACGGGGAGCAGTTCCACGGCGGTGACGCCCAACGATTTCAGATAGGGGATTTTTTCGATCAGGCCCGCGTAGGTGCCGCGGAGGGGGGCGGGGAGGCCACTGTTGGGGTTCTTTGTGAAGCCGCCGGGGTGCATTTCGTAAATGACCATGCTTGAAAACGGATGATCCAGGGTTTGATCCCCTTCCCAATCGTAGGCGCTGGTATCCACGACGACGCTTTTCATGGCGCGGGCGATGTTGTCCCCCGGACGTTTGGCCGCGGCCCGATCATACGCCCCATACGCCACCGCCCGGGCGTACGGGTCAATGAGCAGTTTCCCCGCATCGAACCGGTGCCCCCGCGCGGGGTCGAATGGGCCGTACACCCGATAGCCGTATAACTGCCCCGCTTGCAGGCCGGGAATAAAAATGTGCCAATAGTAAAAAGTACGGTTGCTCTGTCGGTCGAGTTGGAAAACTTGCGACGGACGCGCATCGTTTTCGTGGTCGAACAACAGCAGTTCCACCCGTTGACAGTTTTTCGAAAACAGGCTGAAGTTAACCCCTTCCGGGGTGACGGTAGCGCCGATGGGATAGGCTTTGCCTGGGAGTGCAGAGGTCATTATTTTTCCTGAAGGACGGTTTTGGTACAATGCCAATTATCGCACAAAACGATTATAATGCTTGGGAGCGCTCCCAAAAAGGGCGTGTCAAAACTCAGTTATGCGATCTTTGAGGCGGAGGGAACTTCCTTAGGTGTCATGGTTCTCCAACCGACGCCCTGCGAAACCCGCTCGCCTGGATTTTACATCACAAAGGATCATTCAAATTATGCCTTTTCATTTTCTTAAGTATGCCAAATTTCCGCGCCGGTATTCGTTGACCCTGGCCGGTTTCCTTGCGATTTTCCTCCTCGCCGCTTGTAGCTCCGCTGACCGCCGCACCGGCCCCTCTGTGGACGAACCCACCCCCATCCCCACGCCGGTCGCCGCGGCCAAAACGACTTATACCGTCGAACTGGGCAAAGTCACCTACGAACAAACCGTGACCGGGCGGGTGGTGCCGCTGGTGGAAGCATCCATCGCCTTCCCCATTGACGGCGTGGTGAAAGAAGTCTTTTTCGAACGGGATGACACCGTACAAGCCGGGGATGTGATCGCCGAACTGGACACCGCGCCCCTCGAAGAAGAACTCCTCCTCGCCCAGGCGCAACTCGCGATTTCCCAAACCCGCCTCTCGACCCTGGAAACTCAAATGGTCATTGACCGTCAACGGGCAGAAATCGCCGTGACGCTGGCGCAACTTGATCTGGATTTTGCCATATCCCAGGCCGGAAGTTTTCCCACCCCTCAGGCACAGTACCAAGTTGATCGGTTGACCGTCCTCCTGCAACTCGCCCAACTCGATCTCCAGGAATTGACCGATACCGTGGACCCCGCATTACGCGCGGACGTGGATCAGGCCGCCCTCAAAGTCTCCGAAATTGAACAAGCTATTGCCAGCGCGGTGATCACCGCTCCTTTTGACGGGCGTCTCATTTCTTTGCGGTTATCCCCCGGACGGGCGGTCAACGCCTTCGATTCCGAAGGTAGTGTCGCCGATCTGAGTCAGTTGGAAATCAGCGCCAGTATTCTGGCCTCGAACATCGAAGGGATGGAAGAAAACATGCCCGTCACCATCGCCCTCAGTTCTCGCCCCGGCGAAGTGTTTACGGGCTATATCCGCCAACTCCCGTACCCCTTCGGCAGTGGGAGCAAAGATGACGATGACCAATCCACCCGGATCACCTTTGACAGCCCGGACATAGCCGCCTCGTTCACCGTGGGGGATCGAGTCTCGATCACGATCCTGATCGCCGAACGGGAGGGCGTCCTCTGGCTTCCACCTGCCGCGATTCGTGATTTTAACGGACGGAAGTTTGTCGTCGTGCAGGATGAACAGGGCAACCAACGCCGCGTGGATGTCACCCTCGGCATCGAAGGCTCCGGGCGCGTCGAGGTTGTGGAAGGGTTGTTGGAGGGGGAAGTGGTGGTGGGGCAGTAGGTAACGTATGTCTTTTCTGTTTCGCATTTTTGCCATTTTTATCCTCACCTTCAAGCGGCTGTGGGCGCAACGGGGGTTGACGGCGGCGACCCTGTTGGGGTTGGTCGTAGCTGTCGCGCTGATCACCACCGTGCCGTTGTACGCCGACGCCGTCAGTTATCGCATCCTGACCGAAGAATTAAGCACTCAATCGGCCAACATCGTCCGCCCCCCGTTTGCCTACATGTACAACTACGTCGGTTCGTGGAAAGGGGCCATCGAATGGGAGACCATCACCGAACTGGACACCTATTTGCATGATCGGGGCGCGCGTGATCTCGGTTTGCCGTTATCACTCATGACGCGCCACCTGGAAACCGACAATTTCCGCCTGTACCCCGCCGACACCTCCGACTATTCCAGCGATGAGCGGTCGTTGGGCTATTTTTATTTCGCCACGACCGAAGGGATTGCCGATCACATCGAGATTATCGAAGGTCAATTCCCAGCCCCCGCCAGTGCATCCCCCGATGGGGTCGTCGAAGTGCTGGTCACGGAAGCGATGGCGACGGAATTGGGCGTGCAGGCCGGGGATCGGTACATCATGTTTGATCATCATAACCGGTCCGCGATCCGGCAGGATATGCCCATTCAAGTGGCCGGGATTTGGCGTCCCCTCGACAAAAAAGACGCTTTTTGGTTCTTCCGCCTCGAAACGTTTGACGATCTTCTGCTCGTGGCCGAAGAGACGTTCACCGCCCGTCTGTCTCCGTCGCTCACTGGGGAGGTCAATTATGCCTTATGGTATTTGGTGCTCGATGGCAGTGAGGTTGGCACCGCCGATGTCAGCCGTTTGACTTCCGGGGCGCGCAATGTCGAAGTGAAGGTCGAATCTCTGCTCCCGTTCGCCGCCGCGGCCGTTTCGCCCGTGGACCCCATGCAGGATTATCAGGCCACTGTTCAGCGGTTGACCCTTTTGCTGACCGCGTACGACGTTCCCATCGTGATCCTGATCCTCGCGTTCATCGCCTTGATCGTCGGGTTGGCGGTCGAACAACGCCGCAGTGAAATCGCCGTGATGCGGAGTCGGGGTGCGACGCCCGGACAGGTCGTGGGCATTGCCGCGTTTGAGGGGGTGTTGTTGGGGCTTCTCGCCTGGCTGATCGGGACAGGGTTGGGCTTGTTGTTCACCCAACTGATGGGCCGCGCCCAAAGTTTTCTCGATTTTTCTGCCGATACCTTGTTACGCGTGGCGCTGACCCCCGAATCCATCCGCGCGGGGTTACTGGCGATGGGCCTGGCGCTGGCCGCCCAGGTGATCCCCACCCTCGCGGCGTCGCGTGACACGATCATCACCTACAAACAGGAACAGGCACGCTCCGTTACCCGTCCGTGGTGGCAACGGGCCTGGTTAGATGTCCTTTTGCTCATTCCCGCGGGGTACGGGTTTTATCTTTTGCAGGCGCAAGGGTCCCTCCTCGTCGTCGGCGAAACGACCTCGGGCGATGATCCCTTTCAAAATCCGCTGTTGCTCCTGCTCCCCGCGTTGACGGTGTTTGCGGTGGCGCTTCTCTTTTTGCGTGTGTTGCCCTGGCTGATGGAAGGGATGCGCTGGTTGTTGTTCCGCACGGATAGCGTGGGCGTGTTGATGGCGGTTCAGCAACTCGCCCGCACCCCACGCCTGTACGCGACCCCGCTCGTTTTGCTTACCCTGACAGTGAGCCTATCCATGTTTACCGCCTCCCTGGCGCAGACGATGGATTACCAGCTATTTGATGATCATCTGTATCAAGTGGGGGCGGATGTCACCGTGATCGGCCCCGGCGTTCCGATGGTGATTGGGGGCAACACGTTCAATCCCAACGCGGTGCAGGATACGCGGGAAACGGCTATTTTCCTGCCCATGACGGAGTATGAAGCCGTTCCGGGCGTGGCGGCGGCAACGCGCGTGGGGAGGTATCTGGCGACCACCTCCGTCGGGGGGCGGACGTTGAGCGGCACGTACATGGGGATTGACCGCGCCTCGTTTGGGGAAGTGGCCTTTTGGCGCTACGATTTTGCCCGATACCGCCTCGGTTCCCTGCTCAACGCGCTGGCGACCTCGCCGGACGCGTTGCTGGTGTCCAACGGTTTCCTCGCGTCCAACGGTTTGCGCGTGGGCGACTTTTTCCGATTGGATGTCCGCCTCCCTGACGGGATTGTGCAGTTGAATACGCAAATCGTGGGCGGGGTGGATTATTTCCCGACGTGGTATCCCGAAGAGGACGGCTCACTGTTCATTGGCAACCTGGACACGCTGTATACCGCGACGGGAGCCGAATCTGCCTACAATGTCTGGATTCGCACAACTTCCGCATTTGATGGCGAGGCGTTTGGTGATTGGCTTTGGGCGCAAAAATTATTTACCTGGCGTTGGAATGAACCGTACACGGGCATTGTGGCGGAGCAGGTACGCCCGGAACGGCAGGGGTTGTTCGGTCTGCTCTCGGTAGGTTTTATGGCCTCAGCCCTGGTGACGGTGTTGGGATATTTTATGTATGCGTTGTTTTCGTTCCGGCGACGATTTATCGAACTCGGCATTTTGCGGGCGGTGGGGTTATCGCAAGGGCAGATGGGGGTGTGGGTGGCGTGTGAACTGGGTTTTCTGATCCTGACAGGTCTCCTCTTGGGTACGGCCACGGGCATGTGGGTGAGCCAGCAATTTATCCCCTATTTGCAAATCGGGGCGACCGCCGCAGACTTGATCCCGCCCTATCTGGTGGAAATCGCCTGGAACGCCGTTTGGCAGATTGCCGGGTTGTTTGTGCTGTTGTTCGCGGGCGCGCTTGTGGTTCTTGCTGTGTTGTTGCGCCGGATGAAGATATTTCAGGCGATTAAACTGGGGCAAACCGTATGACAGACCCCATTATCCTCTGCGAAAATCTAGTCAAAATCTTCAAAATCGCTGATCTGGAAGTGTTGGCGTTACAGGGGTTGGATTTAACCATTCAGCGCGGGGAACTGATGGGGATCGTTGGCGCGAGTGGGAGTGGAAAATCTACGTTGATGAATGTGTTGGGCGGTTTGGTGCGCCCCTCGGCGGGACGGGTGGTGGTGGATGGGCATGATTTGTTGAAGTTGTCCAACGCCGCCCTCAATCGGTATCGCCGGGAACAGGTGGGATTTGTCTGGCAACAAGGCTCGCGGAACATCATCCCCTATCTGAACGCGCAGGAAAACGTCGAGTTGCCCATGATCCTGGCCGGGGTGGGGGGGAGAAGGGTGCGCCAACGGGCAGGTGAACTGCTCGAAATCGTCGGCCTGGGCGAGCGGAAAGATTATTACATCGGACAACTGTCCGGCGGCGAACAACAACGCGTCGCCATCGCGGTCGCGCTCGCCAATAACCCCTCGATTCTCCTCGCTGATGAACCGACCGGGGAACTGGACTCCGAAACGGCGCAGACGATTTATCGGGCGTTTCAATCGCTCAACCAGGAATTGGGGGTGACGATTTTGATCGTGAGTCACGACCCTGGCATCGCCCGCCACGTGCATCGGGTGATGGCGATCCGCGATGGGAAAGCGGCCAGCGAAACCCGCCGCAAACCGCGTGAAAAACCTGCCCTTACCCCCGAAGGCCCTCCCGCCGACGGCATCCCGGACGACCATCACGAAGAGCATTTTGAAGAGTTGGTTTTGCTCGACTCTGCCGGACGGTTGCAAGTGCCAAAAGCCTACCGGGAAGCCCTCAACATTCAGGGGCGCGTCCGCATGGAGATGGTGGACGGGAGTGTGGTGATCCGCCCGGTGGAAGCCCATGAGGCCGAATTAAAAATCGGTACCCCCACGCGGGAGACCATTCCCAATCCGCGCGGGGTGCGAGGGTGGCTGGAGAAATGGAAGAAAAAATGAACAAGACTCCCCATGCTATCGAAATTCATCAGTTGGAGCGCACCTATTTGTCGGGCGCTCATGCGGTGCGGGCCTTGCGCGGGATTGATTTGGTCATTCCCCCGGGCCGATTTGTGGCACTCAAAGGCCGATCAGGAAGCGGGAAAACGACGCTGTTGAACTGCGTTGGCGGACTGGATCAGCCCACCGCGGGGTCGGTGGCGATTTACGGGCGTGATCTGCTGGCGATGGGAGAAAATGCGCTCACAGATTGGCGACGGAACGAGGTCGGGTTTATTTTCCAGGCGTTTGGCCTGCTCCCGACGCTTTCTGCCTACGAAAATGTGGAACTAATGCTGAGATTAGCGAAAAAACCCCGCGAGGAGCGCAAGGAACGGGCGATCCAATGCCTAGATCTGGTCGGGTTGCGGAAGTGGGCACATCACCGCCCCCACGAGATGTCCGGGGGCCAACAACAACGGGTCGCGATTGCCCGCGCGATTGCCAACGCCCCCCGCCTGATCCTGGCCGACGAACCCACTGGCGAACTGGACACGGAAACCTCTCTGGAAGTGCTTGAACTGTTCCAATCCATCGTCAAATCCCAGGAGATTACCATGCTGATGGCGACGCATGATAGCCTGGTGGATGAGTTTGTGGATGAGGTGTTGATGTTGAAAGATGGGATAATAGAGTAAGAATCATCGAAAAAAAGATGCCAAGCGGCATATGCGCTTGGCATCTTTTTTTCGATGGTTGTGTCATTTCCTGCTTTGTTTCACAGGTTTCTTCGGCAGGTTGACAACGTATTGATACGACCGTTCTACCCATTCGTCCAGTTCGTCGGGATCGTCGAGGATGATTTTGGGCAGGCGGACGTATTCGCGCATGTCCATGAACGCGTCCGTGTCGGGGAATTGGCGCAGTTCGGCGCGATCCGCTTCGTTGAACCGGAGGTAGATGTCGCCGTGGCTATCTTGGATGGCGAAAAAATTTTCGTTTGCCCAACCGCCGACGCCGCCAAACATTTTTTTGTAACGCGTCAACGGGCGAGATTGGATGATTTCGAGAAATTGGGGGTTGATTTCAGTTGGCATGGTATTTTGGGGGAGGTTAGACCGTTTTCCCCACCTCTGCCATCCATTGATGAAACGGCAGGGCGATTTGAAACAGTGTGAGGCAACGGTCAATCAGATCGGGGCCGTTGAGGTCGTCCGGCGGGAAAACGGGTGTGCTCACGTAGATGGATTTGTGTTTGAGCAGTTCCCCGCGCGGGTGGTCGGCAGGGAATTCTTTCGGAACGGTTTTGAGTTTTTCTCCCTGAAGGGCGAAATGACCGCTCAACGGAGCCAGCGCGGCCACGAGGTCTTCGCCACGTTCATCGGCCACGGCGGCGCGGTAGGCTGTGAGAAATTCTTTGGAAAATTCGTGACTCCCCACATGCAAACTGCCCCCTTTGGTAAAAATGCCGAAATAGACCCCGGAATGATGATTTTTCTTGGAGCCACCCCAAAAACCGAGGCCAAGCCAGTCTTTGTACGGCGTTTTGTCTTTGCTGAACCGAATGTCCCGATAAATCCGCATGATCGAGCCGGACCCGTTGGTGGCCGCATCATATTGAATGTCCGGCGAGAGCGCCTGAAGACGCGGCCCGAGGGTCAGGACAAATTCGACGGCGGGTTCTTGCACGTAGGTGAGGTAATCATTTTTGTGGGCTTCAAACCACGCGCGGTGGTTATTGACCTGAATGTCTTTGAAAAATTGCACAGCTTGAGGTGGAAAACCTTGAAACAGCATGGTCACTCCTGGAATGAGATTGGGCTTAGAACCTACTAATATCTCTACCCTGGCTGAGTAGTTACGCTCAATGATAATGAAATAGAACGGATGTGTCAAATGAATGGGGCGCGATGCGGATCCCCGTTTCCTCAAACAGTTTCTTTACCCTAGCGTAACGGTTGTGCAACCAGCACAAGAATCGTGAAAAACGTGATTTTTTTGACAGATTTTCAGCCCCAAAACCAAGAAAATCCGGTCA
>WBZL01000647.1_pt1 | contig 38835 bp, 29 predicted proteins | sample 5204291 | NCBI WGS metagenome assembly WBZL01 (sample SAMN12344345, study PRJNA552823) | activated sludge metagenome | biome: Activated sludge suspended growth; feature: Nitrification reactor; material: Wastewater; isolation source: activated sludge from nitrification reactor of wastewater... | reverse complement strand
GGAGAGCGTTCCTGCAAGCCGGTCGTGATATCGATCCGTCAGCATCTGTGTCATGGCCGCCTCCGATTACTTGCTAAGGCTATGACCAAAACCTTGACCTGTTTGGTTCCGGCTTCGCCGGCTTAGGCATATTTCTGTCGTCCAATTGAGAGCACTTCCTCGGGAGTTGCCTGGTGGCGCCAAGCACTGACTGGTCGGGGAGTCTGGACCAGTGAGCACATTTGGTGAGCATGCACCGCAGGATGTACCGAAGCGCCATCGCGAGCATGACCGGCAAGGCTAATCCTGTCTTGGCCTTCACTACTTTCAAAGTCGGTGGTGTCTCAAATTGCTGCGGCCATTAAGGGGAAGTTAAGCAACGGCTCATAAACTGCCGCGCTTCCTTACCGGGGATCTGCCATGCAGACCGCAAAACGCGACATATTTCAAAACCGTTCCTGCCCGCTCACCGTCACTCACAGTGTCGTCGATTCGCCGCGGCGCGGAGAAACCGAAGCTTTCATCAGAATGAACTTCGCGCGCCACCACGGCGCCCAGGTATCGTCGTTTGCCCCCAATCTGCTGCTCATCGAGGAGCAGCAACGGATCGTGGCCGCCACCGGCTGGCGCGCCGCTCGTAGCGAAGTGTTGTTTCTCGAGCGCTACCTTGACCAGCCTGTTGAAGAGGCAATGGCGCAACTGGCCGACCAGCGAGTTGGTCGTGAGCGCATCGTCGAAGTGGGCCATCTCGCTGCCGAAAAGGCCGGCGGCACCATACAGGTGGTTCTGGCCCTCGCAACTCACCTCGACCGATTGGGTTACGAGTGGGTCGTGTTCACCGCCACGCGTGAGCTGATCGGCATCTTTACCCGCCTGGGCCTTCCCTTGCTGGCATTGGCCCCGGCCGACCCTGCCCGTCTCGGTGATGCTGCCGGCGCCTGGGGCCACTATTACGACTCGCAGCCGATCGTTGTCGCCGGGCGAATCCGCATGGCGATCGAGCGGATCGGCCAGCACACATGAGCGCCGGAATCCTGTTTGCCGCTCTGGCCGAACGGGCGCCCGACGAGGTCGTCCTGCAGGGGGTCACAAAAACCTGGTGCGCTGCCGAGTTGCGGTTGGAGATCGAGGATCTGGCCGGGCGGCTGGCGGGCACGCGCGTCCTCGCCGTCCTCGCCGACAATGGGCCAGCGTGGGCGATCGCCGACCTCGCTGCCTTGCGTGCCGGCGCCGTTCATCTGCCGCTACCCGGTTTCTTCAGCCAGCCGCAACTGGCGCACGCCCTGGAGCAGAGTGCAGCCGATACGCTGTTGACCGACCAGCCTGCACGTATTGCCGAACTGGATCTCGGTTTTGTCAGCAGCGGCGAATGGAACGGGCTAACCTGGATGCAGCGATCGTTGTCGGCAGTATTCCTGCCCGCCGGCACCGCCAAGATTTCCTTCACTTCGGGTAGCACGGGGGCACCGAGAGGCGTCTGTCTGAGCGCTGCCGGCCTGATGGCTACCGCCCGAGCGCTTGTGAATCGACTGGCTGATCTGCCGATTTGCACTCATCTGGCAGTCCTGCCCTTGTCCTTGCTGCTCGAGAACTGCGCGGGCATCTACGCGCCACTGCTGCGCGCCGCCCGGATCTGTTTACCCGATCTGTCCTCCCTGGGCTGGCACGGTATGGCCGCGTTCACTCCGGCGGCGCTGCAGCGTGCAGTTTGTGCAGCGGCTGCGGACAGTCTGATCCTTGTTCCCGAGTTGCTCAAGGCCTGGACTATATTCCTGGCGACCACGCAACAACGTGCGCCATCGGGACTCAGCTACGTCGCCGTCGGTGGTGCCCGGGTCTCCCCGGATCTCCTTTTTCAGGCACGTGAATGGGGTCTGCCGGTTTACGAGGGCTACGGGCTGACCGAGTGTGGCTCGGTGGTCAGCCTCAATCGCCCGGGTGATGACGGCATCAATGTCGGACGCCCGCTCGATCATCTCGCCGTGCGTATCGACGATGGCGAAATTCGGGTCGAGGGGCGTGGTTTTCTCGGCTATGTCGGTGATCGCTCAACCGGGCAGGCCGGGATCATCGCGCCCGTGCGAGAGTTTGCCACGGGAGACCTGGGTCGCTTCGGCGCTGACGGCCATCTCCATTTGTCGGGGCGGCGCAAGAATGTCCTGATTACTTCCTGGGGCCGCAACATCGCGCCCGAGTGGGTCGAATCGATCCTGCTGGCGCAGCCGGCCATCGCGCAAGCGGTCGTCACCGGTGACGGCAAACCCTGGCTCAGTGCCGTGCTCGTCGCATCGCCCGGGGTCGACCGCGCCAGTCTTGAGGCTGCGGTACAGCGGGCCAACAATGCGCTGCCGGACTACACGCGTATCGGGCGCTGGCTTGCCGCCGCGCCGTTCAGCACCACCAATGGCCTGGCCACCGGTAACGGCCGTCCGATTCGTAGTGCAATTTTGAGTCACCACGCTGCCGAGTTGGCGGCGCTGTATCGCGAGAGGGAAGCAGCCGATGTCGTTTCATGAACAATTGATCGACGCCACGGCTGCGGAGCGTGCGCATTTTCTGGCCGCGCCGGTGATCGCCGATTGCCTGCAGGGCCGCGTGCGTCTGGAGAGCTACCTTGCCTTCCTCGGACAGGCCTATCACCACGTCCGGCATACGACGCCCCTGCTGATGACCCTCGGTGGGCGCCTGCCCGAACGTTTGTCCTGGCTGCGGCGAGCGGTTGCCGAGTACATCGACGAGGAAATTGGCCACGAGGAATGGATCCTCAGCGACATCACTGCCGCCGGTGGTGACGCCGCCGCCGTGCGCATGAGTCGGCCCGATCTTCCGGCCGAGGTGATGATCGCTTACGCCTACGACCTGCTCAGTCGTGGCAATCCAGCGGCGTTCTTCGGGATGGTCTTCGTTCTTGAGGGGACCAGCGTAGCTCTGGCCTTGCAGGCAGCCGACCGCATTCAGCAGGCGCTGGCGCTGCCCAATGCCGCTTTCACCTATCTGCGTTCTCACGGCACTCTGGACCAGGAGCACACCCGTCATCTGGCGGCGCTGCTCGAAAGGATGACACCCGCCGATCAGGACGATGTCGTGCACAGTGCGCGGGTCTTCTACAAACTCTACGGGGACGTATTCCGAGCCCTGTCAAGCGTCGGGGAACGGTCATGCAACTAGAAAATGCACGCATTCTGTTGACGGGCGCCAGCGGCGGACTCGGCCAGGAACTCGCCCAGCAGTTGACCGACGCCGGTGCCGCGCTGCTGCTTGCCGGGCGCGACAGCGGTCGCCTTGGTTCCCTGGTCGCATCGCTGGGGCCAGGTGCGGCCAGCATCTGCGCTGACCTCGGCCGGCCGGACGGCATTGCGGCGCTTGCCGGTGCGGCACGCGAGTTCGACATCAACGTGTTGATCAACAACGCCGGTATCGGCGCTTTTGGCCTCTTCGAGCATCAGGATTGGGCGACCATCGAGCAGGTTCTGGCGACCAATCTCGAGGCGCCGATCCATCTCACCCAGGCACTGCTGCCGTGGCTCAAGGCGCAGCCGCAAGCGGCGATCGTCAACATCGGGTCGACCTTCGGTAGCCTGCCATTTCCCGGTTTCGCCGCCTACTCGGCGGCCAAGGCCGGGCTGCGCGGGTTTTCCCAGGCTTTGCGTCGGGAACTGGCCGATTCGCTGGTGGCGGTCATCCATCTTGCGCCCCGCGCCATCGACACGCCACTCAACAGCGATGCCGTCAAGGCGCTGAACCGTGCGCTGAAGAACCACAGCGACAGCGCCGAAGAAGTCGCCCGGCAAGTCGTCCGTGCCCTGCGCCGCGGTCACGGCGAGCATCATTTCGGCTTTCCCGAACGACTGTTCGCCTGGCTCAACGGCGTCGCGCCATCGCTCATCGATCGTGGACTGGCCGGCAAGCTGGCGATCATCAAACAGCATGGCTCCTCCTCTTGATTCTTCCAGTAAAAGGATTCACCCAATGAACATGTGTTGTCAGGCTCGCCGGCTCCTCGCGCTGCCGTTCTTCCTCGTTTGCACGAACCTGGCGCTGGCGTCGACGCCGGAAGATCTGATCCGCCCGATTCAGGAGCAATGGGCGGAGATCAAGTATCGTCAGCCGGAGAAGCAGCAGGCCGACAGCTATCGTGCGCTGGCCGTCCAGGCAAGAAAGGTCGTCGATGGCAACCCGAAGATGTCCGAGCCGCTGATCTGGGAGGGCATCGTTCTATCCAGCGAGGCGGGCGCCAAGGGCGGCCTCGGCGCGCTGTCGCTGGCCAAGGAAGCGCGCCAGCGTCTGGACGAAGCCCTCAAGCTGAATGACAAGGCGCTCAACGGTTCGGCGTACACAAGTCTGGCGACGCTGTACGCCAAGGTGCCGGGTTGGCCGGTTGGCTTCGGTGACAAGGAACGCGCCGAGGAGTATTTCAAGAAGGCGCTGGCGATCAACCCGGACGGCATTGACCCGAACTTCTTTTACGGTGAGTATCTTGCCGAGCGCGGCAAGACCGTCGAGGCGCTCACGCATCTCGAAAAGGCGCTCAAAGCGCCGCCCCGTCCCGGTCGTGAACTGGCCGACAGTGGTCGCCGCCAGGAAATCCAGGCCCTGCTGGCCAAGCTCAGGAAGGAAGGCCGGTAAGTGCCGGTTCTACCGGTCGAAAACGACTCTCTGCCCAGAGATGCATCCGTCTGTGCAATGCTCGCAGAGCACACGGTCGACCGGGTGCGCGACGGCGAATGGCTTCTTGCTCGACGACATTCTGGCTTGATCACCATAGCAAATGCACGGGCATCGGTCCGAGTGAGTGAAGCCGATGCTTGTTCCCCGGACATCATGGACAGATCGCAGAATCTCGCTCCGGCGCTCTTGATGCGGTGCTACACTGGATAAGCGAGCTCTTCGAGTCGAGTCGAGTCGAGTCGAGTCGAGTCGAGTCGAGTCGAGTCGAGTCGAGTCGAGTCAAGTCGAGTCAAGTCAACTGCAGCCGTCTCTGGGGCTTGGTAGGGACTGAGGAGATGACCATGATCACCGAAACTATCAACAGACTCAAAAACAAGGCACGCAAGGCCGTCGGCCGGCTGACGGACGACAAACCCGAGGTTCGTCGGGCGCTCGTCCAGGCCGAGAATTGGGTCGAGCAGCAGCGTCACATGCTCGGCGGCGTCTTTCCGTCGATCATCAGACCTCGCCCCGCACGGCTCTTTCTGGCATTGACGGGTCACTGCAACTGGCGCTGCCTCGGCTGCTGCTATGAACGCGACTTCATGGTCGGAGAGCAACTCTCGTTCGACATGATCAGGGAGGTGCTCGACGATGCGCGGGACGCCGGCATTCACCGTGTTCGCCTTTACGGAGGTGAACCCCTTCTGCACCCCGATCTGCCTGCGATCGTTGCGCACTGCCGCAAACTCAAGATCACGCCCTTCGTCACAACCAACGCTTCGTTGCTGGAACACAAGATCGACGACCTTTACGAAGCAGGGCTGCGCGACATTTCGGTCGGGTTTTACGGGACAGGTGCGGAGATGGACAGCTATGTCCAGCGTCCGGGACACTTCGCCCGTTTCGAACGAGGATTGGCCGCGGTGCACCACAAGTACAACGGCAAGATTTCGATGCAGTTGAACTGGCTATTCCGACGGGACACGTGCAACCTGGAAACCTTGCACGAGGCTTTCGCGTTCTCACAGAAGTACGGCGCGCGTTTTCAGGTGGATCTGATCCACTATTCCCTTCCCTATTTTACGAAGGGTCAGGAGCAGGAACTCTACTTCCGGCCGGAAGATCGCCCCCGCATCGATGAAGTGATCGAGGAGCTGCTCCGCCTGAAGGCCGTACACCCCGACATCATCGGCTCAACACCCGAGATGATCCGATCGATGCCGGACTGGCTGCTGTTGGGGCCGGGCATGCGCGTGCCCTGTACGGCCGCCGAACTCATTTGGATCGGACCAGATGGCACGGTGCAACTGTGCTACGTGACCTTCAATCTCGGCAATCTCCACGAACATCGTCTGCGTGACCTGCTCTTCACCCCCGCGCACTTCGATGCGGCACGCAAGGCATTTGCGCTCGACTGCCCGAACTGCCACTGCGAAGCCGGCGACCGGATCATGCGGCATGCACCGAGTCTGGCGCGCTATCGGGCGACATAGTATCCCGGGCATGCTGCCGATATGAGGAACAGCAGCGGTTCCGCAGGACTCGTCCAGCCGAGTATCCTGCACATCATTCTCGGCATGGGTGTCGGCGGCGTGGAAAAAGGCGTGCACACGATTGCCTTGGGTCTCCATGCGCGTGGCCACAGGCAGGGCGTCGCATGCCTGGAATACATGGGCGCCCTGGGCAGCGAGCTGCTGCAGACGATACCGGTCTGGTCATGCGAGGCCGACAATCGTCGTTCGAAACTCGCCGCCATGCGGGATTTGGCAGAACGGATTCGGGCGTTTCATCCCGATGTCGTGCACGTTCGTAATTGTACTGCCTGGATCTACGCTTGGTTCGCATGGAAGCTCGCCGGTGCGCCGGGCAGACTCGTTTTCAGCATCCACGGGCTGGACTGGAACGGTGCGATCGCACCCATCCGGGTCTTCGTGTACCGATGGATTGCACGTTCGACATCGACGTTGCTCGCGGTGTCATCAGCAACGGCGGACGCTTTCGCCGCCGCATCGGGCATCTCTCGCGACCGCTTTCGCGTCATCCATAGTGGTGTCGATACGCAATTCTTTCGCCCTCGCGAAGTACCCGATTGGAGGAGGACGGCCGACTGCGTCATCGGATGCGTGGCACGGCTGAGCCAGCGCAAGGGGCACGAATACCTTCTGCAAGCCGTGGCTCGGCTGCGCGGCAAAGGGCGAAGCGGCTTGCGCGTCGTGATTATCGGTGACGGCCCGTACCGTGCGACGCTTGAGCGTCTCTCGTTCCTCCTCGAGATCACGGATTGCGTCACCTTCGTGGGTGAAGTCCACAACGTACGAGATCGGCTGCGCGCGATGAACCTCTTCGTCCTTCCGAGCCTCTCGGAAGGGCGGCCCACGTCGATCATGGAAGCGATGGCTACAGGCCTCCCAGTCGTTGCGACTCGGGTGGGTGCGGTCGATACACTCGTAGCGCATGGCAAGACCGGACTCCTTGTGCCGCCTGGAGATGCCGATGCCCTGGCCAATGCCCTCGACCAGTTGCTCGATGACGAGGGACGCCAGCAGACCTTCGGTGCCGAAGGGCGGCGTGTTGCCGAGTCGGAATTCGGAGCCGAGCATATGATCACCGAGTATCAGCGGGCATACGAATGCGAGTATGCCGGATCGAGCGTGTAGACGGCCTGAAGCGGTCAATTCGCATCGTGGGCAGATCCCTGGCCCGCAGGAGTCTGCCCCTGGCAGAAGCCGCTCAAGCAGGCCGATGCTCCGCGTCCGGAAGCGCTGCGCAAAAGGCCCGACGAGCCGTCTGCACTCCTCGCGAAACACGCCGTGGCCGAAGGAGGCGAAGATTCACCGGGGCGATCGGAGCGCCCTGGACAACCCCGGTCGCATATATACAGTGCGGTAAGTTCTTCGGTATCAATCGAGCCTTGCACTGGGCGGCGTACGAAGTGCATTATCGTTGACGCGTCTTCCCTCGATCGATGTCGACAGGAGATGACCTTCGGATTCCTGATATTCCTTGTCCGATTGCTCGACAAGCCTGCATGGCCAGGTGGTGCTTGCTTCCAGTGCCTTGGCCAGTATAGTCTGTCCGCAAAACTGGTGGTGGCGGTTCGATTTTCTGCAAGTTGCCAGGATCATGGTCATGGGACCATGGGTCTTTCATCGGAGGTGTGGAGAATGAAATCGTTTCTTTCTTGCTGCTGCATGAGTCTCATCTTCGGCACGGTTGGGCCTGTTCACGCGCGTGGCATTTCGGAGGCGTCGGAGGTGAGCGTGCTGGTGACCGGTTCGGTGGTCGTCATGGCTTCCGCCCTGCCGCTCATGGCGATGCAGTCTCTCATGGACGCGGCAGTTGCCAGTGTCAAACCAGCCGGCAACGGGATGACCGATGTCGAGGTGCGACAACGGAGTACGCAGAAGGCGTGTACGGTTCGTGTCCCCGATCAGGCGATCGAAGGCAAGGGAATCAAGCCCGGGCAGAAGGCCGCATTGGTGGCTGATCCCAATGGGCACATGCTGCAGATCGAAGGACAACAGATCGCGTACATTCCTGCCAGGGGCAGCGACGCTCTGCTTCACAGCAAAGCGCTGAAATGACCGTGCTGCCGGCCGCAACGCTGCGACTTGTCGCCGGCATCGTGCTTCTGGCGTGGGCGCTGCACGGACACGCGGGCACGGCCTGCGCGGAAAATGCTGCCGCTGCCGGCACGATATCGCAGGGGCTTGCTTTGGCGCAGAAGGTGGTCGCCCTGCTCGATGGTACCGGTGTGCGCGTCGCACTGGTCGCGCGGGTCGGACAGGATCTCTCCAGGTACAAGCTGCGTTATTCGCATTTCGCTTTTGCCGTGCGCGACCATGCCGAGGGCCGGTGGTCTGTCGTGCATAGTCTCAACCATTGCGGCACTGCCAAGGCCGGGCTTTACGTGCAGGGAATGGGCAACTTCTTTGCGGACGACGTGTTTGCCTACGAAGCCGCCATCCTGCTCTTGCCATCGGAGTTGCAAGCGCGTCTGGAGAAGGTGCTCGCCTCGCCGGTGCAGCTCCGACGCTTTCACGAGGAGCGCTACAGCGCGGTCGCGTATCCGTTCAACACGGTCTATCAGAACTCGAACCAATGGTGTCTGGAAACCCTGGCCGGCGCCATGGCGCCCGAAGGCGACGTTGTGACGCGTGCGGAAGCGCAGGGATGGCTGCAGCAGGAGGGTTATCAGCCGACTTTGCTGCAACTGACCCCCATGACCCGCCTCGGTGGCCGCATGTTCAAGGCCAATATCGCTTTCGACGACCATCCCGGTGAGTACCGCTGGAGTGACCGAATTTATGTTGTCAGTGTCGAATCGGTTTTCGAGTTCCTGCGGCGGCGATATCCGCACGACAGCCAGCGCCGGATAGTCGCACTTGACGACCGTTAATGTGAAAGCCGCCTGCAACGGTACAAATCGGGTCACCGACCGATCTGCTCCAAGAAACCTGCACACCGCATCCAGGGGTGCCCGCGTTTTTCGAGAAAGTTGCTGGCCATGCCGACAGCTAGCCGGTTCTTCAGGATCGTGATCCAGATGTTCTGGCGCGGACACTCGCCGCCGCATTTAAGCCTCGCCGAACAGATGCGGCGAAAAAAGGACAGACGTGATCCCAGGGTTCGCGCATGCTTCGGCGTGACTCCGTGATACTGTGCGCATGCTTTTACAACACCGCCTCCCGATGACAGACCTCACACGACGTGCCATGGGCATGCTGACCGAGGAAGAGAAAAATGCGCTTCTCGAGTCTGTTCAGCGAGTTCGCGACGTGGCTGTCCGCGCTCTTCGTCAGCTTCCGAACTCGTCCCACGCAATTGCCTTTGTAGCCAACCTGCATCGGGGTGTGGATCTGGTTGCCATGCGATCTGCAAAGGCCGGGCCAACACCGGAGTGCAGGGCAGGGTGTGCCTATTGCTGCCGTGTTCGCGTTGAAGCGACCGAGCCTGAAATCTTTCGCATATCGCAAATGCTCGGCGTACTTCCTCCCGTGCAGTTCTCTGCGCTTGTCGACAGGCTGCGCTCACACCTTGCACAGGCCGGTGCTGTGCAGGGCCAGGAGAGGCAAGACTGTCCATTTCTTGAGAACAAACTCTGTACGATCTATGAAGTCAGGCCGGCAACTTGTCGGAAGGCTCACTCCCTCTCGGTTCGAAAGTGTGAGATGCTTGCCCTTGAGTTGCCTCAAAACCTCTACCTTCTCCTACACTCGGAGGCGCTGATGCTTGGCACCGCAGAGGCCTACCGCGAGCTCAACTTGCCAGCTTCGCCGCATGAACTGGTAGCAGCCGTCCTGACGGCGCTTGCCGAGCCGGGCGCCGAGGAACGCTGGTACAATGGGCAGTCCTTGCTCTAGAAAAATCACATTAACGGCCACGACTTCTCCAGGCACCCCCGACACACGAGCATCCTTGAATCGTGGCGGTCGACCGGTTTTCGGCTTGAACGCATGCGGCCGATCGATCTCGCTCTGGCGTTGCTGGTTGTTGTCCGGGGACTTGCGAGCCAATGCGACTGCGTGATCTCGGCGATCTGATTCTGCTGGCAGCGCTTTGGGGAGGCTCCTTTCTCTTCATGCGTTACGCTGCGCCGGCTTTTGGGCCGCTAGCGCTGATCTGGCTGCGCGTTGCGATTGCTGCGGTGTTTCTGGTGCCTCTGCTGATGCTGCGTCAGCAGGGCAGGGTGCTGCGCGAGCACGCACCAGGCATCGCGGTGATGGGCCTGTTTGGATCGGCACTACCGTTCGTGCTGATAGCCTGGGCGATGTTGTCGATCACTGCAGGTCTGGCCTCGATTCTCAATGCCACGGTGCCGATCTTCACCGCGTTGATTGGTGCCCTCTGGTTCCGTGAGCAACTCGGTGCCTGGCGCAAGACCGGCCTGGCAGTCGGTTTCGCGGGCGTCCTACTGCTCGCCGCCGGCCAGGCCGATTTCAAGCCTGGCGGCAGCGGCTGGGCAATCGTCGCGATGTTGCTGGCAACGCTTTCCTATGGCTTGGCCGCCAACCTGACCCGGCAGTTGCTCGGTGGTGTTCCTGCGCTAGTCAGTGCGGCTGGATCGCAACTCGTCGCTGCCATCATCCTGCTGCCTTTCGCGCTCTGTTTCTGGCCGAGCGTGCCACCCGGCGGCATGGCGTGGGCGGCGGCGATAGTCCTTGGCCTCGGCTGTACGGCGCTTGCCTTCCTGCTGTTCTTTCGCCTGATTGCCAACGTCGGCGCTTCGCGTGCCGTGACCGTGACCTTTCTGATCCCGCTCTTCGGGGTTCTCTGGGGCAGCGCTTTCCTCGGCGAAAGACTTGACGCCAGCATGCTCTCCGGTGGCGTCGTCGTCGTCCTGGGTACCGCGCTGGCCACCGGGGTGCTGCGCCGATCGTATCGAGACACCAGTGGATCGTCGTAACGACAAAATCACGGCAAGCGGTTGCTCTTCCTCCGGGCGAGAGACCCGTTCGACCAGCCATCAGGCATGGAAAATTCCCACTGCCTTCTGAAGATTGCTGGCATGGATTTCGAGTTCCTCGGTCGTTGTCGATGCCTGTTGGAGTGCTGCGTTGTTTTCCTCCACCATCCGAACGATTTCGTCGAGGTTTCGCGCAATGTCGGCACTAGCGGCGCTTTGTTCGTGTACGGCATTGGCGATTTCGTCAATTCCACGACTGGCATCGGAAACCGATTGGTGTGCAGCATCGATGAGGCGTTCAAGTTCTTGCAAGTGAGAGTCACTGTGGCTCAGCGAACTGGTCCCTTCACTCAGTGAACCTTCCACCACGACCGCCTGCTGCTCCAGGGTTCTGGTGACACCATCAATACTGTTGGCTGCCGCCGCAGAACGCTCGGCGAGTTTCCTTACCTCGTCCGCGACCACGGCGAAGCCTCTTCCCTGTTCGCCTGCGCGCGCCGCTTCTATGGCTGCATTGAGGGCGAGTAGGTTGGTCTGATCCGCCAGCTCCTTGACCTGCTGGGTCAGGTTGGCGATCGAACGCGTGCTTTGGACAAACTCCCCGACGGAGGAATTGATGGCGACGAATGCCTGGCGGACGTTCTCGACTTCCTGCTGCAGACGGTTCAGCGATGCGTTGCCGGCCTGCGTGTTGTCGAGGCTCTGGCGCGAGGTCTCCTTGACATTCTGCGCGTTGTCAGCAATCGAGGACACACTGACCGCCATCTGTTCCATGGTCGCGGCAACTGCCGATGCTGCGTCTGCCTGACGTGTCGAACCGTTGGCCACGGTGTGCGAACTGGCCGAGAGTTTCTGCGATGCGTTTGACACGGCATCCGCCTCGCCGAGTACCTGGCGCACTGCCTTTTGAAAACTGTCGATCAGTTCGTTGAAGGCCTGTGCGGTCTGGGCGATTTCGTCACGGCCAGCGGCCTGTACCCGGTGCGTCAAGTCTCCACCCTGGAGATTGGTCGCTGCGGACTTGATCTGCCCGACTGTGGCAACGATCCGTGCCCGTACGATGAAGCTGACCCAGAGGGCAAGCACGATCGACAACACCAGCAAGCCGATCAGCAGTTTGATCACCCACTCCGAGGTCGCTCGGGCTTGTTCGTAGGCCTCATTACTCAAGCGCTGTTCCAGAGCGAGAAGTGCCGTCATCTGGGTGGTGAGCGCGACAAACTCTTTCTCTACCACCGAGATCATGGTTGCGCCCATGCTGTAATCGGTCAGCGAAACGTCGACGAGATCCATTGATGCCTTGCGATAGATCCCCAGTTGCTTGGTCAGCTTGTCGATAATTTCCTTCTCTTCCGCCGTGAGCGAACCAGTCTTGCCGATTTCCCCGATCTGAATGCCCATCTCACTCAGTGCGATTTCCTGAGCCCTGCTCATCTCCTTCAGGCGATCAGCGGGAAAGTTTGCCGCTGCTGCAGAAAGGAGCTGGTAGCTGTCGGCGAAGGTTTCTTGGGATTTGGTGGCGCTCTCGGATGCCAGCTTGAAATTTTGGAAGCGTACTTGGAAGATATTGCGCAAGGCACTTTGCTGCAGCGTCAGTGCGTAGTAGGAACTGGCTGCCAGCAGCAACAGCAAGGTCAATATGGTCATCGGTGCCAGCAACAGCTTGGCGCCAATACTCAATCGATCCAGAAACCGCATGTCGACCTCCGCTATCGCTTGAATCGCAGTATGGGTCTGCGATTCAAGATTTCAGACCAGTCTGCTATTTGTAGATTCCGACGCCGAGAAAGCCGTCGGATCCTGGGATCGCGATGACGAAGCTGGATTTGGGTTCGGTCTTTTTCGTCTGCGGATTGGTGAATAGGTAGTCGACCCAGCCGTTACCCTTGGCCTTCGCCAGATCAGACATTTCCTTGATGAACAATTTTCCGTTGGCGTCCTTCATATCGATCAGACTCTTTCCGACCAGCGCCTTGTTGCCACCATGGGCTAACACGATTCCATCGGTTTTTACGGCGAAGACATAGAGATCCTTGTCCACCCATTTCGGATCCCGATTCGAAAACTCCTCAAACGCTTTATCGGCACCCGCCGATTTCACATAAGCAACCGCCTTTTCCGCAAGTGCCTTGGCTTCCGCCGCCGTACCATGTGTCTGCGCGAAGGCAAGACCCATGAACAACAGTTGAGAAATCAGAAACAGGGCCATCTTTCTCAGATAGTACATTCTTGTTCTCCTATTTGTCATGAAGATAATCACCTGCTGTTGCTTGGCCTGCCAACCGCTGGTAATTATGGCTAAGTTTCTTCGCATGCCGGGGCGTGCCGAATAACTATACAATAACTGCCTAGATATTTTGTTAACACGCAAATAGCTGCTTTGATGGCGTGGTAGTCTGCTTCAATCAACTTGAAGATCATGAGTATGGAATGGATGTGGGTGGTCATCGTCGCTTCGACCACAACCACTGCGCTCATTTCCTTGCGGTGCAAGGAGGAGCGCACCGTCGGCGCCGGCGACAGTCCATGATGAGGAACTTGTGCAACGGCCGGCAAGGCGCGAGCGGCTCCGGCGTCATGCGATGACCGAAGTGCTCTGGTTCGTTGCCATCGCCACCATGCTGCTTGGCCTGCTCGGCGTCTTTCTGCCGCTGCTGCCCGGTGTGCCGCTGCTCTTCGCCGGCATGCTGCTGGCCGCCTGGCTTGACAACTTCGTGCGCGTCGGTGTGCCGACGCTGGCGATACTGGCCGTGCTGGGTATTGCCGCCTGGCTGTTCGAGACTCTCGCGTCGGTTTGGGGCGTCAAGCGGGCCGGCGCCAGCGGTCTGGCAATCGCCGGTGCCGGCGTCGGTGCCATTCTCGGCATTTTTGCCGGGCTGCCGGGGCTGATTCTCGGCCCGATCGTCGGCGCCGTCTGCGGCGAGTACCTCGCGCGCCGTGACCACGGCACTGCGACGCGCGCTGGCATCGCCGCAGGCATCGGTTTTCTCGTCGCCATGGTCGCCAAGCTGGCGACCGCCGTAACCATGCTGGCCGTCTTCATCTTCGCATGGTTCGCATGAAACCGGCTCCCCTCGTAATAGGCCATCATGAACTCCGAATTCGCCCCCGGCATACTGATCGGGACCCTGTCCATGTTTCCCCACGGGCTTGCTGCGCACGACCCGCAGTACGCGCTGACGCTCGCCTTCACTGCCTTGGTCCTGTTTCAGTTCTTCAACGTCTTCAACGCGCGTGCGGAAAAACGCAGCGCCTTCAACGTCTCATGCTTTGCCAAAGGCAAGCTGTGGCAGGCGCTCGCCGCCATGCTCGCGCTGCAGGTGCTGGTGGTGCATGGTGGGGAGCGGCGCAACCAATCACCGACATCGACACGTCGCGTCACCGACTCTTCTCGAACGCCCACAAAGGAAGCCATGAACGACCACGAAAAAGCTGCTGAATCGTCAATCCACCGCGTCTCCGACGATCCGCTCGTTCGCCGTCTGCAGGCCAGCATCCGCCATGCTGCCCGCATCCTGGCGGTACTGATGGTGCTGGTGATCTGGTGGGGTGTCGCTGATGTCGTTTATGTGCTGTACTCGCGAGTCAGCACGCACCCCTATTACCTGCTCGAAATCAGCGACATCCTCGCCACCTTCGGCGCCTTCATGGCCGTGCTGATCGCCATCGAGGTCTTCGTCAACATCATCAGTTACCTGGACGAAGGCGGGCTGCAACTCGACATCGTTCTGGCGACAGCCTATATGGCCGTCCTGCGCAAGATCATCATTCTCGATTACAAGGAGATCAGCCCGGAATACGTCTACGCGACGGCCGCACTCGCCATCGCGCTCGCGCTGGGTTACTGGCTGAGCAGGACGCAGCAGCAGAATCATCTGCCCGCGCGCGCGCCGTGAGCGCAGCGCTACGGCAACAGAAGCCCGGGCAGGTGAAAAGCTGACGCGCATGTGTTCCCTGTGTTATCTGGGAAATTCGCTGATCTACGTTGACTCCCCTAATTTAATGGACGAAACTTGCGCGCAAGCAGCCGGTCGGCAAGGCCGGGTCCGAAGTCAGTCCTTCAGATGGGAGATCGAGCAATGGCACTCTATGCGTTTGATGGCACCTGGAACGAAGACGAGGAGGACGAAGCCAGGGACAGCAATGTCGTCCGCTTTCGCGATGCCTACCAGGGCCACATCTACTACCTCGAGGGGGTCGGCACTCGCCTCGGATTCATCGGCAAGGTGTTGGGCGGTGTCACTGGAGCCGGCGGCAGACTGCGAATTCGCGAGGCGATCGAGGCGCTTGAAAGGAACTTTGCCGAGGGTGACCGGACGATCGACATCGTCGGATTCAGTCGGGGTTCGGCGCTGGCGGTCCACTTCGCCAACGAGGTCAAGGAGAACTTTCCGGAGGTTCGCATCCGCTTCCTGGGGATCTGGGATCTGGTCGCCTCGTTCGGCATTCCCGGCAATCCGATCAACATCGGCTGGCACCTGACCCTGCCGGATAACGTCGAGAAATGCTGTCATGCACTGGCACTAGACGAACGCCGGGAGAACTTTCGGCCGACCCGGATCAAACGTGCTGACGGGAGCGTACCGCCGCTCGAAACCCTCAGGGAGGTCTGGTTTCGAGGAGTGCACTCCGACGTCGGCGGCGGCCAGAGCGTCGGTCTGTCGCATATCTCGCTGTGCTGGATGATCCGGCAGGCAGAAGCCGCGGGGCTGTCCTTCGACGTACAGAAGCTGGCCAGCTATGCATCGCGGTGCGATGCGACCGCGCCGATCTCGAAAAATTTCGATCCGCAGCTTGATCCGGCGCGCAGGATAAAAGCTACCGACCTCATCCATCACACGGTGTCGGCGCGGCCCGATGCCGGCCGCCTGGTGCACAACAATCCCCCACCCGGCAATCCGATCGAAACAGTTTGAACGGCGACTGCCGGGCAATGTGGATGACTGACGCGCCGGCGTGACGTTTGGTTTGGGCCACGTCGGCAAACCCGCCGGCGGCGGCCGGTAAAGGTCAAGAGCCTCTGGTGTTCTTCCGTGTACTGGTGTGGGTGGCGGAAAAGCCGGAGGCGGTGTTCCGCCTGGCGACAGATTCAGGAGAACCCGATGAACGGCAGCGCTGATCGCAACACCAGCAGGATCAGTCCGGAGCACTTCTCGGCCGGTACCGACGGCTACTCGTTCGACGTGGCGCTGGATCTTGCCAGGCTGAGTGCGCAGGCTTACCAGGCGGCACCGGAGTTTGCCAGTGGCCTGACCGAGCAGGCAGACAAAGCGTGGGTTTTCGACCCGCAGACGGACTTCGTTACTGACGACAGGATCGGCACGCAGGCCTTCGTCGTCGCAGCGGATGGAACCGGGCTACTGGTCTTCCGGGGTTCCGAACAACAGTTGAACGACTGGCTGGTCAACTTCAGCACCAGCCGCAGCGATGGTCCGGGTGGCTTCGTACACCGGGGATTCCGGGATGCACTCGATGCCGTATGGACGCGCATCCGCGCGCGGCTCAAAGCACATGCGGTGCGTGATCTCTGGATCACCGGCCACAGTCTGGGTGGCGCGCTGGCGGTGCTGGCAGCGGCGCGTTGCGTGCTCGGCGATTTGTCTACCGGAGAGGGGCGGCCCGAAAGTGGGCTCACGGTCCGTGGCGTCTACACTTACGGTCAGCCGCGGGTCGGCGACTGGCAATTCGCCGCAGCCTACGAAGACGCGCTTGGTCTGAAGACCTTCCGCTTCGTCAATCGCGATGATGTCGTCCCGCGCGTGCCGCTGGCGAGCACGGGTTTTCGCCACGTCGGCCGCCGCTTCTACTTCGATCACAGGGGGGTGCTTGAGGAACGCGATCGCGCCGCCGACCTGGTCGGCCCAAGGATCAAGGCGGCCCTCCAGAAATGCGAGGATGCCCTCAGTCAAGTTGGGGACAGCAAGGACGTCAAGCTCTTCTCTCTGATCGCCGATCACGACATCGCCAAATACATCGCCCTGCTCGAAAATAATCGCTCGTTCACCGCCGAGAAGCTGCAGGCCGTGCCATCGCGCCAGGTGATCTGGGCCGAGTGGCAGGCCCTCCAGCGGCTACCCAGTGGCCCCCTGGCCGCGCAGGAAAAGGACACCGAAGGCGCGGCAGTGCAGCCGCCAAGCCCCCGGGAAGATTTTGCCGACCAGTCGCCGTCGCCGCCAGAAAGCACTCGACCAACCTCCCCCGAACCGCAGTGTGTCGGTCTGGCCTTGTCCGGTGGCGGCATCCGCAGCGCGACCTTCAACCTCGGTGTGCTGCAGGCACTGGCCGGTGGCGGTGTTCTACCGCGCATCGATTATCTGTCGACGGTCTCCGGCGGTGGCTACATTGGGGCATGGCTGACCGCCTGGCTCTACCGTACCGGCCAGAGCACCGGCGACACCCCCGATCTGACCGCGGTCGACGCGGTCGAGACCGTTGCTGCACGCCTGGGTGGCACCCAACGGCAAGGGGCCGAGAAGTTCAACGAAGCTGGAGAACCGCGCGAGGTGACCTGGCTCAGGCGCTTCAGCAATTACCTGACACCCCGTGCGGGGCTGTTCAGCGCCGACACGCTGACCGCCCTGGCCACCTGGTTGCGCAACACCCTGGTCAACCAGTTACTGCTGGTCAGCGCCCTGGCCCTGGTTCTATTCCTTGCCTGGTTCCTGATCGCTGCCCTGCCGGACACGGGATCGACGGGGCCCGTGCTCTCCCTGGTGTCGGGTCTGGGTCCGTGGGCGCTGATTCTCCTGCTGACCTTTCTCGCCGCGTATTCCGAAAGTCGATCGGCCGACCGATGCCTATCAGGCCGGGTGGGGGCCAGTCTCGTCGTGGCTTCGCTCTTCTGCCTGCTGTGGGTGACCCTGCCCTTCCTGCTCCTGCTCATCTGGCCGGCGTTCAGCAAGGCGCTTGGCCTGACCGAGTCCGCGCACCTGCTGCTGTTCATCGTGCTGGCGCCGCCGGTGACGTTGTTGGCGGCCTTCTCGGCGGGCTCCTTGCTGCTCGCGGTTTTTCATCAGCTTGGCGGCGAGATGTATCGCGAGTGGTGGGCACGCTGCAACGGCCGTCTGCTGCATACGACAGTTGTCTGGTTGGCGGCCAGCGGCATCACTTTCGGCACGCCCTTCCTATGGCACCTGTCGTGGGATTACTTGATGACGGCCGGGGGCATTGCCTGGCTGGCGACCACTGCGATGGGGGCCTTGTCGGCGACCAGCGCCCAGTGCAGCGGCACCGAACGCAAGCCGAACTGGCGCGAATGGCTGGCGCGAGCGGCGCCTTACGCATTCATCGTTGGCCTGCTCGGGCTGGTCGCGCTCGGCGTTCATTGGGCTGTCAAGAAGCTCGGTGCGCCGGTGGCGGCCGTCACGGCAGTGGCCGACCAGGCAACGCCAAGTGCCTCGCCGCAGACTGGCGAAGTATGCCCGGAAAAGAGCAGCGGCTGGAACCTGGCCTATCGGATCGTCGACCGCGAAACGGCAGCCCAGGTCGAGAGTCCTTCAGCGACCATCGACTGCTGGCTAGTGACGCCCTTTGCAGATTACGCCAATCTTTCTCTGCACAGGGCGCGCGCCATCACCGCCGGGCAATGGTTCACCGTATTCGCGCTGCTTTTCTGGGTGGTCATCATGCTTGCCTGGCGGCTGGACATCAACATCTTCTCGCTGCATTTCTTTTATCGCAACCGGCTCGCGCGCTGCTACCTCGGGGCATCCAACAGCAAACGCCGGCCCAACCTGTACACCGGCATGACCGACAAGGATTCGCCATTGCTCTGTGACTTGGCCGGGGTGCGGCCTTATCCGCTGATCAACTGTGCACTCAACATCACTCACGATCCGGTCGCAGGGGCCACCGACCGCCTGGGCTGGCAGGAACGCAAGGCGGCATCGTTCCTTTTCAGCCCACTCCACTGTGGCTACCGACTGGCGTTCGGCGAACGCGGCATCGACGCTTTCCAGAAGACCGACGATTTCGCCGTCAAGGCTGTCGGCAGGAAAGAACGTCTGCCACTGGCGATGGCCATTACGATTTCCGGCGCGGCGGCGAGCCCCAACTGGGGCTACCATACCAATGCCGCCACCGCTTTCCTGATGACCGTCTTCAACGCCCGGCTGGGCTGGTGGCTGCCGAATCCGCGCAAGCCGATATGCTGGTGCAAAGACTCCCGAAGCTTTAGCGGCCGAATGCTGCTTCTCGAGTTGCTTGGTCTGTCCTCCGACCGCAAGGATCTGGTCTACCTCAGCGACGGTGGCCATTTCGAGAACCTCGGACTCTATGAACTCGTCCGGCGGCGCTGTCGGGTAATCATCGCCTCCGACGCCTCTCAGGACGGCGACTATACCTTCGAGGATCTCGGCAACGCGGTCCGCAAGTGTCGAACAGACTTCGGAGTCGAGATCGACATCGACCCTCGCAGCATCATTCCCGATGCCAGCAGCGTGTCAGCCTGTCACTCTGCGATCGGTCTGATCCACTACCCGGAGACCGAGGAGCGCCCGGCCGCCGAAGGCCTGCTGTATTACATCAAGCCGTCGCTGACTGGCGATGAATCGGTCGACCTGTTGCAGTACAAATCCCAGCACCAGGATTTTCCGCACGTGTCGACGCTCGATCAGTGGTTCGACGAATCGCAGTTCGAAAGCTATCGCAAGCTTGGACAGCACATCGCTCAAGGGCTGATCGCCGACGAGTTCCGCCCACTCCGGCACCACCCAGGAATCAAACCGTTGCGCGAGGCGCTTGGCAAACTGCGCTCGTAGCTGCTGGCCAGCTGGAGCGGCATTCCACCGAAATCAGAAACAGGCTTGAATTATTGAAATTTGAAGTGTATGCTAAGTCCCATAGTCTCACTGAAAAAGGCAAACCCGTCGAAAGGCGGGGACGCAAAGTCACCGATCTAACGGAAACAGCATGTTTCCCAGGATGGCGGGGCCGCCAGGCTAACGGAGACAGCTTCCGGACAAATTCCCCAGTCTTGGTCGCAGTCGATTCACCACCAGCCCGTCGGATCTCCAACTAGTTTCATCCCTGCCCAACGGTTGACCTTGTGCCAGCCCGCAGTTTTTGCGGCTACACCGTGCGTCTTTTTTGCGCTAGCGACAAGGAAAACCAGCGATGGAATTTCGATTCGACAAGGTAAGCAGCTCCCTCTGTGGCAATCGCTCGATTGCCGGTCCTGATTGTTTCCAGCAGCCTGTTGAAGTGCGGACACACGTGGCCCGGTTGCTGGGGCGACTGGGTGAAGTCGGTGGGCTCGCCGCCATCCACGCCACAATTTGCAAGGTTTCCACCCTCAAGTTGGGCGGCTTGCGTGCCGTTGATTCAAGCATACCCTTCGGCAGCTTGCCCTCATGCTTACCATTTAAGCAGCTCTGGCCAACAATATGAAAGCGAATTCCGGATTCACCCTGATCGAGGTGATGGTCGTCATCGTGATGATCAGCATTCTTGCGGCGATTGCCGTTCCAAATTACATCGATTATCTGACCAAGGGGCGCATTACCGAGGCGGTTGGTGCGCTCGCCAGTATGGAGGTCAGGATGCAACAGCATTTCCTTGATGAGCGAACCTATGTTGGGGCCTGTGTGGCCGGCACGGTGGCACCCTTGCCGGCCAATACCAGCAATTTCACGTTTACGTGCTCCGGTCTCGGCGCAGCGGCTTATCAGGTGGATGCCACCGGGAAGAGCAGCATGGCGGGCTTCCAATACCGGATTACAGCGGCTGGCAAAAGCACGGTTGCCTTGCCGAGTGGCTGGACTCTCCCGAGTCCGAATACCTGCTTTGCGCTGAATAAAGCCGGGGGGTGTTGAGCGATGTTGGGCCGTTCGCGTGGATTCACCATGGTAGAAGTTCTGGTGGTCATTACCATCCTGAGCGTTCTCCTGGCGTTTGGCGTGCCGGCTCTCAGTACCTATATGGGAAATGTCCGTCTGCGGACGGCTGCGGAAACGGTCCTTGCCGATCTGCAGAGGGCCCGCAGCGAAGCCATTCGCCTGAACAGCAATTCCGCGCCGTTCCTTCCCGCCGAGACGCCAGCTTCGATCGTGATCGCCAGCAGCGTGAACGACAGTAGCGGTGGGCATGATCTCGTGTTCACTCCGTTCGGTGGAACCACCCTGGCGTCTACCGCGGTGTACACCTTCACCAACCCGGCTGCCGGGGCCTGCCATGCGGATGGTGGCCCGATACGCTGCCTGAATGTTTTTATAACCACGGGTGGCGGGGCTCGCCTGTGCGACCCCGGCCTGACCGCAGCTCAAAAAGCAGCGGGTGATACGAGGGCATGTCCATGATGAAGACTCTTGAACGTTCTCAAGCCGGCAGCGTGTTGCTGGAGGCGCTGATCGGCATCCTGATCTTTTCTCTGGGTATCCTGTCGATGGTGGCGCTGGGAGCCACGGCAGTCAACGTGCAGGCCGATGCACAGTATCGCACCGAGGCGATGAATCTGGCCGAGCGAATCTTGAGCCAGATCTGGACCGGAGTCGACCGGACCCAGGAAACCATCAACGGAGTAGTCATGTCCGTGGTGAGCGCAAGCTCCCTCAACAACTACCAGCACTTCAGCAATGGGGACAACTGCGTTTTCACCGGGTCGGCTTCGACCATGCCGGCGGTTGTTGACTGGGTCGCCACCTTGATGCCTACCGACAAGCCTTCCCCGCTGCCCGGCTCCACCGCGGGAAGACAGCAAATCAAGGTGGTTCCTGCGAACAATAACCAGGTCAGCATCACGATTTGCTGGCAGACACCTTCGGATAACAAGGTGCGCCACTACACCCTGGTGAGCTATGTCAACTGACTCCCCGCTGCGACGCATTCTGGCGCAAGAGATTGCGCCGATGCGTTTTGGCAGGGGCTTCACCCTGACCGAGGTACTGGTCGGCGTGGCGATCGGATTGATTGGCATCATCGCCATGTTCCATGTCCTGTCGACGTGGGACAAAACGAAGCGGACGACCGCGGCCGGGAGCGATGCACAGATTGCCGGGGCGGTGGGGTTTTTCCGCCTGGAGCGCGATGTCAAGCAGGGGGGCATGGGCTTTGGCATGGCCAAGAGTCCGGTGATGGGTTGTAACGTTTCCACAGTCGTTAATGAAACGGCCACGACGACGGCACGGGCTGCATTCACGTTCCCATTGGTGCCCGTCAGGATCATTCAGGGGGCAAGTGGTGCGCCTGACGGCTTACAGGTGTTTTATGGAAATTCTGCCTTCTTCACCGCCGAGCAACCCTTCAAGGCCTCCACCAGCACCAGCAAGAAAACCGAGTCGCGAAATGGTTTCAAGGTAGGGGACGTGATCGTCGTTTCTGACGGTGCGTCGAATTGTGCGTTGATCGAAGTTTCCAGCGATACCAATGCCGACTTGCTGACCATCGACCACAACGGGCTGTTACGCTTCAAACCCGGTCCAGGAGCAGCCTTCAGTTCCGGCCTCCTGTTCAACATGGGCCAGGGGCCCCAGCTCAACACCTGGCAGGTGTCCAATGGGACCCTGGTGCTGACCGATGGCTTGTATCGCAATACCACCATCTCGGTCGCCGATGGGGTGATTGATCTGCAGGCACAGTATGGCATCGACAGCGATGGCGACTACAAGGTCGATACTTGGCAGGATGCCGATCCGGCCGACTGGACACGTCTGCTGGCGGTACGCGTGTCTATCCTGACACGCAGCCAGCAGTATGAGCCTTCACGCGCCGGCCCCGTTTATGTCACTGCCACGGCGCCTGTTTTGTCCTGGCTGGACAGCAGCAATGCCGCCATTCCCTTCACCATGAAAAATGTGGACGGTACGGCTGACGATAACCCCGACAACGACAACGACTGGCGAAATTATCGCTACCGGGTCTATGGTGGGGTGATTTCCCTACGCAACATGGTCTGGGGCATATCGCCATGAGCACGCTGGCAAGACCGATTGCCATCCGTGCTGGTTTGCCTGGCCGTCAGCAAGGCATGGTGGTTCTGATTGCACTGATCATGCTGGTCGCCATGACCATGGCCGGTCTGACCATGATGCGCGGGACCGGGACCGGTCTTGGGATTGCCGGCAATCTGGCTTTCAAGCAGACGGCGACTTCGGTGGCGGATGTCGGCGTGGAAAATGCGATTGCCTGGCTGACCGACCCTCTGCGTACCTCCGAGATTCTCAAGGCCGACGACACGGCCGCCGGATATTACTCGTCATGGGGAACCGACTTTTCGCCCATCACCTATGACTGGGCGAATTCGAAATTGCTCACCGCCGATGACGGTTTGGGAAATGAAGTCCGATACGTCATTCATCGTTTGTGCGAGACGGCCGGTCTGGCCCCGAACGCCATTCTCCAGAAATGCGCGACGGTGACCACCCCCGGAGCCAACAGTTCGAAGGGAGGCGATGGCAGCTCACTGCTCGCCTCGATTCAACCCTATTACCGGATAACGTCACGGGTCCGGGGGCCGCGAAATACGGTCAGCTATATCCAGGTGATCATGTATTAGGAAGTACAGGTGGCCCTATCGTGGGTTGCCGCGAGTTTAACAAGCATCAGGTCGGATCCCGCCGGGCTTCGGGTTCGGTAGTGGCAAGGATCGTTGCTGCCAAGGAGAACTGTCATGGGCGATTTCAGGAAATTGAGGGTGCTTGGTCTCTTGCCAGGCGTATTCCGTGTTCTTGCGGGTCTGTCCCTGATGGTTGCGTTGGGCGTGGCTGATGCCGCATTGACCGATGTGTCCGATGCCCCGTTCTACAATTCCACCTCCTCGCAGCTCAAGCCGAACATCATGCTGCTCATGGACACCTCCAACTCGATGCGTTTCTCGCACATGCCGGACCAGATCGAGGGAACCAATAGTGGCTTGATGCCCATCGGTTACAAGAGTTATCAGTGCAACGTCCTCTATTACAATCCGAACCGGGTGTATGAGATTCCCAAGGATAGCTCGGGAAGCTCTTTGCCGACTCCCAGTTTCACCGCCGCACCCTACAATTATTTCTCGACCGATGCGAGCCTGGTCAATCTATCCTCCAGCTTCCAGGCTTATGACACATCGACCCGGCAGTATCTGACGGTTTCGGACCCCGCACAAGCCGCCTATTACTATCTGCATTCGGTTGCCGGTACGAAGAACTATCTGGACACTCCCTGTACCGATGCGGATGTCGGGGCGACGGTTCCCGCCGGCGACGGCGGCACGTGGACGCGGGTACTGGTGTCATCGACATCGGGACCCGGTGGGGTCGATGAACGGCAGAATTTTGCCAACTGGTATACCTTCTACCGAACCCGGATCAGTCTGATCAAGAGCGCCGTCAGCCTCGCCTTCATGCCCTTGACGGACAGCAGTCGAGTCGGTTTCATCACCGTCAATCCCGATCTGAGCGGCAGCGCCAACTACCTGCCGATCGCCGATTTCAATGCGACGCAGCGAAGCAACTGGTATAGCAAGCTGTTCAGCCAGGTGCCGGGCGGATCTTCTCCTTCGCGTGAGGGACTGGCGCGGGTAGGTCGTCACTTTGCCGGCAAGCAGGACAGCATCAACAGTGGCATGAGCGGTGATCCGATCCAGTTTTCATGCCAGCAGAACTTTACCATCATGACCACCGACGGCTACTGGAACGTGGCGGCCGAAACCGCTGGTCCTGTGAAGGTAGACGGGGTGACGCAGGTCGGTCAGCAGGATGGCACGCTTGACACCGTGGTCGACAATACCCACTGGACCCAGCGCCCGATGTGGGACGGGGGGGCCGACACCTTGCGCGTGATTACCGACAAGACCACCCAGTATCGTTCGGTGGCCTGCGTCAGCCCTTACGCCAACCGAACCACATCCCAGAACCTGCAGAGCACTTCGCAGAATTTGCAGAGCACCACGCAGAATCTGCAGAGCACCTCACAGAACCTGCAAAGCACGCTGCAGAATCTGAAGAGTACCTCGCAATTGACGAAAAGTACCTCGCAGATCACGCAAAGTACGCTGCAGAATCTGCAAAGCACGTCTCAGAAACTGAAGAGCACCTCGCAACTGACCCGGAGTACCACGCAGCTCACGCAAAGTACCTTGCAGAATCTGCAAAGTACAGTGCAAAAATTCAAGAGCACCTCGCAACTCACCCGGAGTACCTCGCAGCTGACGCAAAGCACGTCGCAGAAAACGCAAAGTACGCTGCAGAACTTGAGAAGCACTTCGCAGATCACTCGGAGCACTTCGCAGGTTACGCAAAGCACGTCGCAGATCACACAAAGTACTCTGCAGAACCTGCGAAGCACGTCTCAGCTCACGCAGAGCACTTCGCAGATCACGGTCAGCACGCTCAAGGCCTATCAGTCGACCAGCCAGATCCTCCAATATGACGCTACAACTGAACTGACCACACCCGTGGCAAGCTGCACACCCGGTGGCAACATTTCCTGTACGACGGTAACCACCGGTCCGACCCTGGTGGCTTCGTGCACGCCCGTGGCAGCTGCGGCGGGCAACCTGTATACGGCAACGACCTGCTCCTCTTCGACCACCGGGCCGACCCCTGCGGCTTCATGTACGCCAGCAAGTGCTTCCGCAGGCAATGGCTACACGACTACCACCTGCAACACCGTGACCAGCGGGCCCACTCCAGTGGCCAGTTGCACGCCAGCGGCTGCCGGTGCCGGCAACAGCTATACGACCACGACCTGCAACACCGTGACCACCGGGCCGACCCCGGTGGCGACCTGTACGCCGGCGTCAGCCTCTTCCGGAAACAGCTATACGGCCACGACCTGTTCGACCGCAACTACCGGGCCCACCGGCGTGGCCTCGTGTACGCCCGTGACCGCTTCTTCCGGCAACAGCTACACAGCGACGACCTGCAACACCGTGACCACCGGGCCGACCGGCGTGGCGTCATGTACGCCGGTGTCTGCGAGTGCCGGCAACAGCTATACAGCGACAACTTGCAATACGGTGACCACCGGGCCCACCGGCGTGGCCTCGTGTACGCCCGCGGCCGCTTCTTCCGGCAACAGCTATACGGCCACCACCTGCAATACCGTGACCACCGGACCCACTGCGGTGGCCTCGTGTACGCCGGCGTCAGCCTCTTCCGGAAACAGCTATACAACGACGACCTGTTCCACTGCTACCACCGGACCCACCCCGGTGGCCAGCTGTACGCCGGTCTCGGCGTCTTCCGGCAACAGCTATACGGCCACCACCTGCAACACCGTGACCACCGGACCCACCGGCGTGTCATCGTGTACGCCGGTGGCGGCGTCCTCCGGCAACAGCTATACGGCCACCACCTGCAACACCGTGACCACCGGACCCACCGGCGTGTCATCGTGTACGCCGGCAAGCGCTTCTTCCGGCAACAGCTATACGACCACGACCTGCAACACCGTGACCACCGGGCCCACTGCGGTCGCGTCGTGTACGGCCGCGACCGCTTCTTCCAGCAACAGCTATACGACCACGACCTGCAACAATGTGACCACCGGACCGACCCCGGTGGCCACCTGTACTCCGGTGTCTGCGTCTGCTGGCAACAGTTACACGGCCACCACCTGTTCGACCGCGACCACCGGGCCAATCGGCGTGGCGACATGTACGCCAGTGGCAGCGTCTGCCGGCAACGGCTACACGGCAACGACCTGCAACACCGTCACCACCGGACCCACCGGCGTGGCATCGTGTACGCCCGCGACCGCTTCGGCCAGCAACAGCTATACGACCACGACCTGTAACACCGTGACCACCGGACCTACTGCGGTGGCGTCGTGTACGGCCGCGACCGCTTCTTCCAGCAACAGCTATACGACCACGACCTGCTCGACCGTGGCCACCGGGCCGACCCCGGTCGCCTCCTGTACGCCGGTGACCGCTTCTTCCGGCAACAGCTATACGGCCACCACTTGCGCCACCGCGACCAGCGGGCCGACCGGCGTGTCGTCGTGTACGCCGGTGGCCGCCTCTTCCGGCAACAGCTATACGGCGACGACCTGCAACACCGTCACCAGCGGTCCCACCGGCGTGTCGTCGTGTACGCCGGCAACCGCGTCTTCCAGCAACGGCTACACGACCACCACGTGCAATACTGTAACCACCGGACCTAGTCCAGTGGCTGCCTGTACGCCGTCGGCGGCTTCTTCCGGCAACAGCTATACAGCCACGACCTGTTCGACCGTGGCGACCGGACCTACCCCGGTGGCCACCTGTACGCCGTCGGCGGCTTCTTCCGGCAACAGCTATACGGCCACGACCTGCTCGACCGCGAATACCGGACCCACTCCGGTGGCCACCTGTACACCAATCTCGCCTACAGCAGGCAATGGGTATACCACCACCACCTGCACTACCGCGACCACTGGACCAACTGCCGTAGCCACCTGCACACCGGCGACTGCGTCTGCCGGTAACAGCTATACGGCCACGACCTGCACGACCGCGACCAGCGGACCCACTCCGGTGGCCTCGTGTACATCGGCACCGGCAAGCGCGGAAAATAGTTGGGTAACAACAACATGTTCGCTGGTCGAGACCGGTCCGACCGAAGTAGCATCCTGTACGCCGATCTCGCCCATTGCACCGGATTACGAAACCACCACTTGCGACTATCTGACGGGCCACAAATTACAGAAGCGCATTCAGACCGGCGTAACCTCGATCTTCCTGAACGGCGGCATCAGCGGTTTCGAAATCAGCCGATCGACGAGCACCGACGATCCGGATTACGTCGATGTCGACGGTGTTTGTCATCCCGATGCCTCGACACTGGCGGCGCCTTTGGATCCTGTCCCGGACTCCGCACGTGCGAGCAGCGATGACGCGCCGCCGCCGAGTCCTTGCAGTGAATGGCCCTGTGTCGTGGATTCGACCATTACTGGAGGTAGCAGCAATTCTCTGGCTGACGTGGCCCAGTACTACTATGTCACCGACTTGCGTCCGGAGTTGACCAACGACGTACGGGTTGCGGCAACCATCGGTGCCGAATCGGATCGTGCCACTCACCAGCACATGACGACCTTCACCCTGGCGCTCGGCGTGTCCGGGACTCTCAAATACAGTCCGACCTATAAAATCGACACGGTCGGGGATTTTGCACGGATTCGCTGCAATCCGCTGAGCGGCGGCTGCAACAATACTTGCCCGGCGACCGATCCAAGCTTCCCGTACTGCACGCCGAAGTCCTGGCCGGTGTGGCCCGATCCGACTCTCGATTACTCTGACGCCACGCGCTATAGCGACCCGCGGTCGATCGACGATTTCTGGCACACCGCAGTCAACGGCCGCGGGCTTTATTTCAGCGCCGACGACCCGAATTCGGTGGTCAGCGGGCTCCAGCAGGCGCTGGCAGGCATTCAGTCGCGGCTCGGCGCCGGTTCGGCAGCAGCGACCTCGACCCTGTCGCCAGTGGCCGGAGACAATGCCGCCTACCGCACCAGCTACGTTTCGCAGGAGTGGGTGGGCGATCTAGCCGCCTATGAGATCAACCCGGCGACCGGTGTCATGAGCACGACCACGGAGTGGCGATCGCAGCCCTTGATGGATGCCACGATCGGATCGGTTTGCGACAGGCGGACCATCTATCTGTTCCGCTCCGGTGCAAGCAACAATCTCACTCCCTTCACCTGGGACACGCGGGCCTGTGATGTTGCCGGCCTACCGACCGGTGACCCCACGACCGGACTGGTGGCGGCCGAACAAGCCTATTTCGGGGCGGCCAGCGTGGCGCAGTTCAGTCAGTATCCCAGCATGTCGGATGGCAGCGGTGGCACGGTCGACCAGCGGACGGCCGCTGCCGGTGCGAATCTGGTGAACTATCTGCGCGGTCAGCACACGCACGAGGGAACGGCGCTGTTTACGACCAATGATCTGACCAAGCTTTACCGTGCCCGCACGCATGTTCTGGGGGATTTCGTGAACTCCCAGCCGGCTTTCGTCAAGGGGCCCTTCGCCTCCTACGCGGATAGCGGTTATGCCACGTTCAAGAGCGACCATGCCGGGCGTACGCCAATGATCTACGCAGGCGCCAATGATGGCATGCTGCATGCCTTTGTCGCATCAAACGGGGCAGAGTCCTGGGCATTCATTCCGAGACTGGTGTTGCCCAATCTCTTCAAGCTGGCCGACAACAACTATGCCAATACGCACCAGTTCTACGTCGACGGTTCGCCGACAGTGGGGGACATCTATGCGAGTTCCACCTGGAAAACGATTCTGGTCGGCGGACTCAACAAGGGCGGCAAGGGCTATTATGCCCTGGACGTGACCGATCCGGCGGTTCCGAAAGCCTTGTGGGAATTCGGCTGGAGCGATGCGTGCTGGGATGGCGTGACCACCGGGGTCGGGTCCGACTGCCATCTCGGCTATACCTTTGGCCGCCCGATCATCTCCAAGCTCCAGAATGGCACCTGGGTGGTCTTTGTGACCTCGGGTGTAAACAATGTCAATAGCCCGGCCAAGGCAGGCGATGGCAACGGCTATCTGTACGTGCTCAATGCCGACACTGGCAAGCTGATCGCCAAGATCGCCACTGGTGTTGGCGACGCAGAGACGCCCAGCGGACTCAACCAGATCAATAATTTCGTTGATAACGTGCTGCTCAACAACACTTCGCTGCAGGTATACGGGGTGGATCTGCTGGGCAACGTCTGGCGCTTCGATATCAATGACAATCTCGATCCCGATGGTCTGGAAGCGACGCTGTTGGGAACGGCGAAGGACTCGGCGGGGAATCCGCAGCCGATCACGACACGTCCCGAACTGGCGGAAATCGAAGGAAAGCCGTGGGTCTTCATTGGCACCGGGCGTTTGCTCGGGCTTGGCGACCTGCCTGATACCAGTACCCAGTCGACGTATGGTTTCAAGGACCCGCTCACCGGCTCACCGGTCTATGCCGACCTGCGCAGCGTCTTGAATCCCTTGCAGATGACGCAACCCGCAGGCGAGCTTTACCGGACCATTGCCTGTAGTGGGTCCGAAGCAGATTGTGCAGGCACCAATGGCTGGGTGGTCGATTTGCCCGAATCTGGCGAGAGGGTCAATATCGATCCCAAACTGCAATTGGGTACGCTAACCTTTGCCAGTAACGTGCCGAGCAACTCCGCGTGCAGTATCGGAGGCCATAGTTGGCTGAATTTCCTGGACTTCCGTACGGGTCTGGCAGTGCCCACCTCACCGAACCTGGCAGCCTCAAGACGTTTGAATGAAACTCTGGCGGTGGGTCTCAACTTTGTTCGTCTGACCGACGGGCGGATCGTGGTTGACGTGATCGGTTCCGGAGACAAACCCCCCGAGGTTGTGGAACTGCCGGTGCTGACGCCGCCTCCGGCAGGCAAACGCGTGAGTTGGCGTGAGGTCATCAATTGAGATCGGATGAGCCTTAACGACTCAAGATCCCCCTTCGCACCTGCGGGAGCTCAGACGGGATTTTGCTGCGCACTGCTGTGCGCTACAGGAGCCGGCCCGCGCTGCAGCGCGGGCCGTGGGAGGGGTCAGGCAGTGAGGGGAAACCGTCAGTACTTTCCCGAGCAGAGAGGCTTGGAGAAGTCATGACCGTTGGCGTGCGAGTTTGATGGTCAGGATCTCGATGAATGGATTGCTTGAGTGCTGGCGTTCGGAAATCCGGGCACCAGAGAACCGTTATCTGTGGGCAGCGCTGGCTTGCTCGTTCGGCCTGCACATCCTGTTGATGCTGTTCACCAGCGGCGCCGAACGCTCGGACGGGGTAAGCCTGTTTCCTCCTGGTACCGCTCGTTCGGTCCCGGTCGTTCTGATGGCGAGTTTTTCGGAATTCCGTCGGACAAGCGTTTCAGTGTCTACAGAACAGCCTGTCTCCGAGGTTCTTGAACCTTTACCGCAGATCCAGAAAACGCCAGCCAGGGTCGCCCCGACCATCGCACAGGAGGTGCCGAAGGAGATGTCTTCTCCTGATCGCCAGGGTTCGGTGAACTCATCTGGGTCACCGGAGTCTTCGGCGCGTGCGGAAGCGGTTTCGACTGCGGCGCGGCCCTCCGCGAGCGCCGAGCATGCCCGGGCCGACGAGGAAGCAGCTCGCCTCGCCCGGCACGCAAGCTATGGGCTTGCCAGCCTGCTGGATGTGCCGCCGGTGCCTTTGTCAGACATTCAACCAGAGTATCCGGAGTCGGCGGGGAATCAACAAGGGACGGTCGTCTTGCGGCTCTTCATCAGCGCTAGTGGCGATGTGGATGAACTCGTCGTCGTCCGCGCGTTACCGAGCGGATTTTTCGAGGAGGCAGCACTGACGGCATTCGCGACAGCGCGCTTCTCGCCAGGCATGCACCATGGCCGTGCGGTCAAGAGCCAGATGGCGGTGGAGGTGCAGTTCGTTCCCTTCAACCGAGGCGCAGGCGTTTCCGGAAGAGGGTATTAGAGAAGAGGCTCTTTGTACCTCGTCCACAAGCTCTGAAAGCCTGAGTCCCGCTGCTACTTGCCAGTAAAGCCGACCAGCTTCGCGCTGACCGCGTTTTGCTGTTCAATTTCGGTTTCGAAATTCCATGCAAAACCTGCCTGCAGGTTGTTGACGGTCGGGGTGACGGTGCCGATGGCTTCGCCATTCTTGTCGAAGAGCCTGAGTTCGGCTGCAGCGTGTCCAATCGCCTGCTTCGATGCATTATTGACCCGTCCCTGGACCACCAGCGTTCCTGCGCTGTTGCGGGCAATCTTTGCGTCAACGAGCGAAAGCCCGCTGAGAGCCGCCTTGCTGCCCTCGGGGGTGGCCACTGGTGGCGCTTGCGCCTCGCTCTTCGCAGCGGCTTGTTCAGGCGGTGTCTGGTTGCAGGAGGCCGTCAAGGTGACGATGACGGCAGTGATCAGGAATCGGTATTGCGATGCCGTTGCCAGTTTCATTTGCTTCCCCATTCGTTCAGAGTGCCCCGGCGCGGATGCGTTGGAGGCGACAAGTTTACAATTGTCCATTCTACTCGTTCCTTGCCGAATGAATGGCAAGCGCCCTTTGCGCCGGAATAAGTGCTTGAACTCGGGAGGGCCAGCGATGAAGACGATCACCCAGAGACTGGATGCCGGCTCGCATAGCGCTGGTTGTGCTGCTCGTCTCAGCCGTGCAGGGGCTTGATGGCGCGCTTCACGCCCGGGAGTTCCGGATGCGGATGGATCGTGAAGCCGAGCCTTCGCATCATGCGCAGCATCTTGTGATTGGTACCCAGCAGATCGCCGACCAGGGCTCGATAACCCTTGGTTCGGGCATAGTCGATCAATACCGCGATCAGGCGGCGGCCCAGCCCGAACTGCTGCCATTTGTCGTCGATGGCGACGGCGAACTCCACCGACTCGCCGTCTGGAGTGAGGACGTAGCGGGCGCTGCCGATCTGCGTCTCGCGGCCCGTGTCGTCGATTGTCGTGGCGATCATCGCGAGTTCGCGATCATAGTCGATCTGCGTAAAGCGTACGACCACCGGCAGCGGCAGATCGATGATCGATTCCATGAAGCGGAAGTATCGTGATTCTTCGGACAGGTTCCTGACGAATTCACGTTCCAGGTCGGCATCTTCGGGGCGAACCGGACGAATGGTGACAGTGCTGCCGTTGGGCATCTGCCACTTCTGTATCAGGTGCACCGGGTAAGGATGAATCGCCATGTGCGCATAGCGCTCGCTACCGGTACCGAGGGCGTGGTCGATGACAATCCGGGCATCGACCACGATTGCCCCGTTTTCATCGACTATCAGCGGATTCAGATCAAGCTCCTTGATCCATGGCAGGTCGCAGACCAATTCGGAAATGCACACCAGTACCTCTTCCAGTGCATCGTGTTTTACTGCCGGATGGTTGTGGAACTTTCCGAGCATCCTCGACGCACAATTCGACTCGATCAGATCCCTGGCCAGGAAGCGGTTCAAGGGTGGAATCGCCAGCGAACGTTCGTTGAAGATCTCTGCATCGAAGCCACCTGCGCCAAAACAGATCAGCGGACCGAAAAGCGGATCACGAAATACCCCGATCATCAATTCACGACCATGTGGCCGCGAAAGGTAAGGTTCGATCGAGACTCCATTCACCGCCGCCTCCGGGTAACGCAGTTGCACCGTGTTGACGATGTCGTGGTACGCGTTCCAAACGGCTTGGGTATTGGCAATGTTCAGGCGCACGCCGCCGGCTTCCGACTTGCGCGTCAAATCCGGAGAATCGACCTTCATGGCGACCGGAAAGCCGATTTGCTCGGCAATAAAGAGCGCTTCACTGGCACTGCGTGCCATCATCGTTTGCGCGACGGGGACGTTGAAAGTACGCAGAATGGCTTTCGATTCCATCTCTGACAAGACCTTGCGGCGCTCGCCCAACAGGGTTTCGATCAGCATGCGGCCGCCGCGCTCGCCGGTCAGCCCGGACTGGCGGGTCGGGCCGGGCGTCTGCAGGAGCAATTTCTGGTTACGGAAGTACTTGGAAATCGTGTGGAACAGTTCGATCACCGTTTCTGGCGTACGGAATACTGGAATCCCTGCCTCTTCCAGCAGTCGGCGGGCTTCGGCAACCTGCCGGCCACCCATCCAGCAGCAGGAAATGGTCAGGCTCACTTCTTCGGCGACATCAATTATTGCCTGGGCGACCGCCATCGGCTCGGTCATCGCCTGTGGCGAGAGCATGACCAGTGTGCTGTCCACATTCTCGTCGACAGCCACCGCCAGAATCGTTTCACGATAGCGCTCGGGTGTGGCGTCGCCACCGATGTCGATCGGGTTGAGGTATGAGCAATCGGCGGGCAGGATCTGTTTCAGCTTGTTGCAGGTCTCCGGCGACAGGCTGGCGAGCGGAATGCCCAGATCGCCGGCACGGTCGGCCGCGACGGCGCCTGGACCGCCGCCGTTGGTGACGATGGCCAGACGGTCGCCGCGAGGATGGAACTTCGACGACAGGGCCTTAGCCGCATAGAACAACTGTCCGATATTTTGCACGCGCACCGCCCCTGTACGGCGCAGCGCTGCGTCGAATACAGCGTCGGGAACCGCAGCCATTCCGGAATGCGCGACCGCTGCCTGCGCTCCCAGTTCGTGCCGTCCCGCTTTCAGGAGGATGATCGGCTTGATCCGCGCTGCCGAGCGTAGAGCGCTCATGAAACGTCGGGCATTGCGGATACCTTCGACGTACATCAGGATGTAACGCGTTTTGTCGTCATAGATCAGATAATCGAGAATCTCGCCAAAATCGACGTCCACGGTCACGCCCAGGGAAATCACCGAAGAGAATCCGATCCGACTCGTCTCGGCCCAATCAAGGACCGCTGAACACATGGCGCCGGACTGTGCAACCAGAGCCAGATCGCCAGGTTCGGCGCTCACCTTGGTAAAGGTTGCGTTCAGACCGATGTCGGGGCGAATGATTCCTAGGCAGTTCGGTCCCAGGACCCGCACGTTGTAGGTGTGCGCGATTTCCACCACCTTTCGCTCCAAGGCCGCGCCGCTGCTGCCGGCTTCGGAAAAGCCGGAGGCGATGACGATCGTATTACGTACGCCGCAGCGCCCACATTGCTCCATGATGCGGGGGACGGTCTGTGGTCGGGTGGCGATGATCGCCAAGTCGATTCGGCCACCGATCCGTTCGACCGATTTGTATGCAGGCTGCCCCTGAATCAACTCGTGCTGGGGATTGACCGCGTAGACCTGTCCCCGGTAGCGCGAATGCAGGATGTTCTTGAATATGATGTTGCCAACCGATTTCTCCCGATCTGACGCGCCGATAACGGCGACCGATTTGGGTTCGAACAGTGAGGTCAGATAGTGCTGCATCAACATGGAGGAGCCTTCTCGAATTTCAGCAGGGGGACATATTCTCCGGTTGCAAGGCATTGGGGCCCTGACGGCCGGTTGGGCTAATCCGGATCGAGGAGGTACGATACCAGTCCGTCAGCGAGCTTGGGTTCAAACCAGGTCGACTTGGGGGGCATGACCTGGCCGGTGTCGGCAACGGCGATCAGATCGGCCATCTGCGTCGGATACATGGCAAAAGCGACGGCCATTTCGCCGCTGTTCACCCGCCGTTCGAGTTCCGACAGGCCACGCATGCCGCCGACGAAGTCGATGCGGGTGTCTCGGCGCAGGTCGGTGATCCCGAGCAACGGACCGAGAAGTTGCTCGGCAAGTACCGAGACATCGAGCTGGCGCACCGGGTCCGAGACTGGAACCTGTCCGGACAGAATCTCCAGCCGATACCACCGGTTGCCAAGGTACATGCCGCAAACGCCGCGACGTTCCGGTTTGACCGGCGTGGTGGACGCGCCGACGGTGTAGCATTTGCTGACCTCTGCCAGGAAGGCTTCCTCGGTCAGACCGTTGAGGTCCCGCACCATTCGGTTGTAATCCATGATCAGCATCTGTGAAGCCGGGAAGATGACCGAGAGAAAGAACTCTGCACTGTCAGCCGCATGGTTCTGTTGACGCCGAGTCGCGGCAACCCGCGCGGCAGCTGCCGAGCGATGGTGACCATCGGCGATGTAGAGATTGGGCATGGCACCAAACACCGCACTGATCTGTGCAATGCTTGCCGGGTCATGGATTGTCCACAGCGTATGCCTGATGCCATCGTCGGCGATCAAATCGATGCTCGGTGGGCTGTCGGTAGCGAGCGCGAGCAGCTGCTCTGCCTTCACGCTGTCCGGGTGCACGAGCAGCACCGGTCCGGTCTGTGCATTCAGGGCCTCGATCTGGCGTACCCGGTCATCCTCCTTGTCCGGCCTCGTAAACTCGTGTCTGCGGATACGGTGACTGTCGTAGGCGGCGACCGACGCGGCGGCGACCAGCCCGGTCTGAACGTGCTCGCCCATGACCAGTCGATAGGCGTAATAACAGGCGTGCGGGTCACGGCAAAGAACTCCATCAGCGATCATCCGCTGAAAATTTTCGGCTGACCTGGCATATACCGCTGGTGAATACTGATCGACCTCTGGTGGCAGGTCGATTTCCGCTCTGGAGACATGCAGAAAGGACAGCGGTTTGCCGATCACCGCCTGCCGGGCCTCTGCACTGGAGAGAACATCATAAGGCGGCGCAGCGACTGCGGCAGCGTCTGTGCGGCGCGGACGTAGGCCGGCGAAGGGTCGAATCAGGCAATGATCAAGGGACACGAGATTCTCCTGTGGGAGCTTGTTTCTGGAAGTGACCGGCTTGCCCATCGCACAGGGCATGGCGCCGGTCAGTCGAAGACGCTCGGATACCCGGGGTTGTTCAGATACTCCGGTACAGCGCCTCATAGCGCGCCGCCGAATCGGCCCAGGAGAAATCCTGCGCCATGCCGCGCCGTTGCAATTGGTGCCACGTCGACTGGTGGTCTCGGTAGAGCGCACAGGCCTCGCTCAGGCGAGTAGCCAGGGCCCGACTGCTGGGATCATCAAAGACGAATCCGTTGGCTGTGCCGTCCTTGAGGTTGCCCGGCGTGGCATCCGTGACGGTATCGGCCAGGCCGCCAACCCGCCGCACCAGCGGCAAGGTGCCATAGCGCAGGGCATACAACTGGGTCAGGCCGCACGGCTCGAAACGCGAGGGAACCAGAAGGACGTCGGCAGCGGCGATGATGCGATGCGCCAGCGCTTCATCATAGCCGAGATATACCGATACGGTATGGGGATGTGCCGCCGCTGCGGCCCTGAAACCCGCTTCGATTTCCGCTTCGCCACTGCCGATCACGACCAGTTGTCCTCCCTCGGTTCGCAGTTCGTGCAGGCACGCGAGAACCAGATCCATGCCTTTCTGCGATGTCAGTCGACTGACCACGGCGAACAGGGGTGTTTTCCCCCGGACCGCAAAGCCCATTTCAGCTTGCAGTTTGAGCTTGCAAACCTTTTTGCCACGCAGCTTGTCGGCGCTGTAGCCCTTGGGTAGTGCCGGATCTCTGGTCGGATCCCATACCGAATAATCCACTCCGTTGAGAATACCAGACAGATGGTCGCCACGATCACGTAGCAACCCATCCAGCCCCCAGCCGTGCTTTGGCGTGCAGATCTCATGGGCATAGGTTGGGCTGACCGTGTTTACTCGCTTGGCGTGCACGAGCGCCGATTTCATGAACGACAGGTGTCCGTAAAATTCGAGTGCGCTTTGATCGGCACCGGAAATCAGTAAGCCGAGGTCCGTATGGTGGTCGAGAGGAAACAGCCCACGGAATGCGAGATTGTGAATCGTGAACACCGTTGCGGTATTCAGCGCAGGGTTTTGTGCAATATAGGCGGGCGCCAGTCCGGCGTGCCAGTCGTGCGCATGAACCACCTCCGGCTGCCAGGTTTCGTCGAGCTCGCCGGCAGCCAGATGCGCTGCAATCCAGCCGAGGAGGGCATAGCGCCGATGATTGTCATTCCAGTCGCGACCGTCTGGCCCAAGATACGGATCGCCGTCACGCCGGTATAGGAAGGGGGCGTCGATGACATAGGCTAGCAGGCCGTTGTCTGGAAGTCGACCCAGTTGGAGCGTGATGACCGCCGCCCCGAACGCTGGTCCGAGGCGGATCAGTGGCTTTTGGTCCCTGACGCCGTTGAGAATCGCCGGCATTCCGGGCAGCAGCACGCGGACATCCAGACCGCGTGCAGCAAGCGCGACGGGCAAGGCAGCGACGACGTCAGCAAGGCCGCCGGTCTTGACCAGCGGAAAGATTTCGGCGGCAACGTGCAGGATGCGCAAGAGGTACTATATTTCCTTGTCAGGTGAGCTGTTCGAGCATTTTCCGGGTAACCAGCGTGATGCCATTCTCGGTACGGCGGAAGCGACGCGCATCTTCAGCGGGGTCTTCTCCAATGACCATGTTCGCTGGGATATTGCAATCGCTGTCTACGACGCAGTGGCTGAGGCGGGCTCGGCTGCCGATCGTCGAATCAGGGAGGATAACCGATAGATTGACCCGTGAATAGGAATGAACACGACAACCGGAGAAAAGCAGCGATCTGTTGACTTCCCCGGAAACGATACAGCCGCTGGAGACCGAAGACTCGATGGCATTACCGCGCCGGTCGAGATGGTTATGCACGAACTTGGCGGGGGGGAATTGTTGTTGGTAAGTCCACACTGGCCAGTTGCGGTCGTAGAGATTTAGTGCCGGTACCGTCGCCGTCAGATCGATATTCGCATCCCAGTAGGAATCAATCGTTCCTGCGTCACGCCAATAATACTCTCTGAACTGCTCGTCCGGTGCGACGATGCAACTGCGTGAGAAGGAGTGCGCTGCGGCCACGCGGTTTTTTACGGCATGCGGAATGATGTTCTTCCCGAAATCGTGATCAGAGGCTGGATCGTTGATGTCGCGCGCCAGCTCGGCATACAGGTATTGTGCGTTGAATACGTAAACCCCCATGCTACACAACGACATATTTGGCTTGCCCGGCATCGCCGGTGGGTCGGCAGGTTTTTCGATGAAATCGGTGATCATGCCGTTTTCATCGACGTCCATGACTCCGAAGCCACTGGCTTCGTGACGCGGGACTTCGATACAGGCCACCGTACATTCGGCACCGCTCTCGACGTGGTCAACCAGCATCACGGCGTAGTTCATTTTGTAAACATGGTCGCCCGCCAGGATCACGACGAACTCTGGTTTGGGCCGATAGGTCTCGAGAATGTCGATGTTCTGGTATACGGCGTCGGCCGTCCCCCGATACCAGGACTCTTCGTCGATACGCTGTTGTGCCGGAAGCAGGTCGACGAACTCGTTAACCTCACCATGCAGGAAGTTCCAGCCGCGCTGCAGGTGGCGCAAGAGGCTGTGTGACTTGTATTGGGTGACCACGCCAATTCGCCTGATCTGCGAGTTGACGCAGTTGGACAAGGCGAAGTCAATAATCCGGAACTTGCCCCCGAAGTGGACCGCCGGCTTGGCG
>WBZL01000645.1_pt1 | contig 38855 bp, 32 predicted proteins | sample 5204291 | NCBI WGS metagenome assembly WBZL01 (sample SAMN12344345, study PRJNA552823) | activated sludge metagenome | biome: Activated sludge suspended growth; feature: Nitrification reactor; material: Wastewater; isolation source: activated sludge from nitrification reactor of wastewater... | reverse complement strand
TCACCGGGGAATGGACGCTGGTCTGCCTGGCGTGGAATTTGAAGCGCATGGCCAAGTTGCGCCCGCAGTAGAGAAAAACGAGGAAAAACCTCAAAAAGGCCGGAAAATCGACAAATTCCGGCCTTTTCCATGCCGAAAAGTAAAATTTGTCGGTTTCCCGGGCTCCAAGTCCGACAGGCTGCTAGTGTCGCCCCCCCAGTCCGAGATAGCTTTCGATGACCCTGGGATCGGTCAGCAGATCGCCACTGGACCCTTCCAGCGACAGGCGCCCGGTTTCCAGAACGTAGCCGTAGTCCGCCACCTGCAGCGCCGCGCGCGCATTCTGCTCGACGAGCAGAATCGCCACCCCGAGTTTCTTGAGCTGGGTGATCGTCCGGAAGATCTCCTTGATGATCAATGGGGCAAGTCCAAGGCTGGGTTCGTCGAGCAGCAACAGCCTGGGCTTGGCCATCAGGGCGCGACCCATGGCCAGCATCTGGCGTTCGCCTCCGGAAAGCGTGCCGGCCATCTGCGCACGCCGTTCCCGCAACCGCGGAAATATCTCGAACACCTGATCGATGGTCTCGAGCTGGTCGCGATGACCGGCCCGGTAACGATCAAAAGCACCAAGCAGGAGGTTGTCCTTGACGCTCATTTCGGAAAACAGTTCGCGCTTCTCCGGAACCAGCGTCATCCCCTGGCGGACGAGTTTTTCGACACTGCGTCCGCCATCCTGTTGTTCACCAAGATAGACGATATGCCCGCGTACCGGTAACAGACCGATCAGGGCGCAAAGCAAGGTCGTCTTGCCGGCGCCGTTCGGGCCAATGACGGTGACGATCTCGCCGCGGTGTACCTTGAGGGCAATCTCATGCAGCGCGTCGACCTTGCCGTAGCTCACCGACAGGCTGGAAACCTCGAGCACGACGATCCTTTCGGTGGCGCCGGACAGTTCGCTCATTCGACACCTCCGAGGTAGGCTTCGACCACCGCCGGGTTCCGCTGGATCTCTTCGGGCAGACCGGCAGCAAGCTTGCGTCCGAATTCCATGACCAGCACGCGATCGGCCAGTCCCATCACGAAGTCCATGTCGTGCTCGACGAGCAGGATGCCGATCCCTTCATCACGCAGACGGCGCAGCAGGTCCGCAAGCGCCTGTTTTTCCAGGTAGCGGAGTCCGGCAGCCGGCTCGTCGAGCAGCAACAGACAGGGATCTGCGGCCAACGCCCTGGCAATCTCGACGATGCGCTGCTTGCCGAGGGGCAGGCTGCCGGCGGCCTCGTACATTTGCTCGGCGAGACCACAACGCTCGATCTGGGAAGCGGCTTCGTGCAACAGGCGGGCTTCCTCCTCGCGATCGATCCGACAAGCGGCGGCGATGAAGCCCTTTTGTCCCCGCAAGTGGGCGCCGATCGCGACGTTCTCGATGACGCTCATTCCGGCCAGCAGGCGGACGTGCTGGAAGGTCCGGCTCATGCCAAGACGGGCGATGTCGCGCGCCGGTAGAGATTCGACGCGCTGGCCACGAAACGTAACGGTGCCGGAAGTCAGCGGGTCGACGCCGGAAATGCCATTGAACATCGTGCTTTTGCCGGCACCGTTCGGGCCGATCAAAGCCATCACCTCGCCAGCCATGACCGAGAAACTCACCTTTTCGTTGGCGACCAGACCGCCAAAGCGCTTGGTTGCATCCTTGATTTCGAGCAGCAACGAGCCGGGTTTCGGCAATGGGCGACGCACCAGCGGCGCAGCCTCGACCCCCCCCCTGGCCTGCGTCGGTCGCTGCGGCCACCAGCGGGTGATGATCGGCCACACCCCGTCACGCGCGCGATGGAGCACGAAGATCATCAGCAGCCCGAAAACGATGACTTCGAAATTGCCACTCTGACCGAGCAGTTTCGGCAACCAGTCCTGCAGCCATTGCTTGAGAATGGTGATCAATCCTGCCCCGATGATCGCCCCCCAGACATGCGCGACGCCACCGACCACCCCCATGAACAGATATTCGATGCCTTGCGTCAGCGAGAAAGGGGTCGGATTGACGAAGCGTTGCAGGTGTGCATACAGCCAGCCTGAAACACTGGCATAGAGCGCAGCGATGGTAAAGATGACGATTTTCGCGCGCGGCGTGTCGACCCCCATTGCTTCGGCCATCAGCGAGCCGCCGCGCAAGGCGCGGATGGCCCGCCCTTCGCGCGAGTCGAGCAAGTTGCGCGTGGCGAGCACCAAAACCAGCAAGACCACCCAGATCAAATAGAAGAACGCGCGTCCTGATTTTATTTCCAGATCAAGGACCTGCAAAGACGGAATGCCGCTGATGCCGGTGTGACCCCCAAGCGCTTCGAGGTTACCGAACAGATAGTAGAGGCTGATCCCCCAGGCGATCGTCCCCAACGGTAGAAAATGTCCGGATAGCCGCAAGGTCACGATACCGATCGACAGGGCGATGAGCGCAGTGGCCAGCAGACCGGCCGGCAGCGTCAACCATGGCGAGACCCCGTGTACGGTCGTCAGGTAAGCAGCAGTATAGGCGCCCAGGCCGACGAAAGCCGCCTGGCCAAACGAAGTCAGACCGCCTACGCCGGTGAGCAGGACCAGCCCGAGGGCAACGATCGCATACAGCCCGATATAGTTGAGCAGCGTGATGTAGAACTCGGGCAGCAGTAGCGGTGCCAGCGCCAGGGCGGCGATGAACAGCCACAGGACGGTCGTGGTGTGCGCAGCGTGCTTCATTCCTCCTCCACGTGGTGCGTTTTCAGCGAGCGCCAGAGCAGCACCGGAATGATCAGCGTGAACACGATGACTTCTTTGAAAGCACTGGCCCAGAACGACGAATACGATTCGAGCAGGCCGACCAGGATGGCGCCGGCGGCGGCAACCGGATAACTCGCCAGACCGCCGATGATCGCCCCGACAAACCCCTTGAGGCCGATCAGGAAACCAGAGTCATAATAGATCGTCGTGATGGGTGAAATCAGGATGCCGGAGAATGCGCCGATTGCCGCTGCCAGGGTAAACGACAGCATGCCGGCCAAGGTTCCGGAAATACCCATCAGGCGCGCGCCGGTGCGGTTCATCGCCGTGGCGCGCAGCGCCTTGCCGTAGATCGTCCGCTCGAAAAAGAAATACAAGGCCATGATCAGCAGCATGCTGGTCACCACGACCAGGATCGCCTGCCCCTGCAAAAGTGCATCGCCGAATGAAAAACTGACATCGGAAAACGGCAGGGTGCGCGAACCTTCGGCGCCGAAGAACAGGAGCCCGATGCCCATCATGGTCACGTGCACCGCCACCGAAACGATCAGCAGGACCAGCACCGAGGCTTCGGCAATCGGCTGGTAGGCCAGGCGATAGATCATCGGCCCGAGCGGTACGACCAGCATCAGCGCGAGACCCACTTGCACCGGTAATGGCAGAGTCGCTGCGGGAATGGCGAACAGGGCACCGGCGAGCAGCAGCGGCAGCACGCAATAGACCGACACAATCCACAAAACTCGCCTGAACTGATGGTTGCGCAGCGCCAGAACGCCATCGATCAAGGCGATCAGCGTGCCAAGGGCCAGCAACAGCCAGAGTGTTCCGGGCAGCTTCCCGGCCTGCAGACTGACCAGAGTCAGGGCGCCAAAGGCGACGAACTCTCCTTGCGGGATGAAGATCACTCGCGTCACGGCAAAAACCAGAACCAGCGCCAGCGCCAGCAGCGCGTAAATGGCGCCGTTGGTCAGGCCGTCCTGCCCAAGCAGCAAGGCAATTTGCATGTCCATCAGCACTGTGCTCCAGTCGATCTATCGGCGGCCGCAAGTCCGGCTGCCTGGGAACGGGCGCGCAGGTGTCGTCATGTCGAGACGCTGCCAGAGCTCGCCGGCAAGGCCGGCAAGCTCTGGCAGTTGCAGTACCCAGCCGCCGGCTTGCAACCCTGTTACTGGACAAGTTTCCAGCCACCCCCTTCGATCTTGACCATCACTCGTGCGCGCTGGTCGAAGCCGAGGTGATCCTGCGGACTCATATTGAATACGCCATGCGTGGCGGTCAGGTTTTTCGTGCTCTCGATGGCGTCACGCAGAGCCTTGCGGAACTCCGGCGTCCCCGGCTGACCCTTCTTCAGTGCTTCCGGAATGGCATTGCCAAGCAGCATCGTGGCGTCCCAGGCGTACGCGCCGAAAGCCGATACCGATCCCTTGCCGTAAGCTGTCTCATATTTGTTGACGTATTCCAGCGCCACCTTCTTGATCGGATTGCTATCGGGCAACTGTGCCGCGACCAGTACTGGACCGGTCGGCATGAAGGTGCCGTCGCAGTCCTTGCCGCAAACTCGCAGGAAGTCCGCGTTGGCCGCGCCGTGGGTCTGATACATGATTCCCTTGTAACCCTTTTCCTTGAGCGCTTTCTGCGGCAAGGCAGCCGGTGTTCCGGAGCCGCCCACCAGTACCGCGTCCGGCTTCGCGGCCAGGATCTTGAGCACCTGACCGGTTACCGAGGTATCGGTGGGATTGAAGCGTTCGTTGGCCACGATCTGGATCTTGCGCACCTCGGCTATCTTCGAGAACTCGTTCCACCAGCCTTCGCCATAGGCATTGGCAAACCCGACATAAGCGACTGTCCTTATATTGTTGTTGGTCATGTGCTCGACAATCGCCGTCGCCATCTGCGAGTCGCTCTGCGGAACCTTGAACACCCAGGCACGTTTGGCGTCCATGGGCTCGATGATGCGTGTTCCCGCAGCCATGCTGATCATCGGCGTCTGTGCCTCGGCGGCAACGTCGATCATGGCCAATGAATTCGGCGTGGTTGTCGAACCGATGACCACGTCGACCTTATTCTCGGCGATCAGCTTGCGCGTGTTCTTGACGGCCGTCGTGGTATCCGAGGCATCGTCGAGAACGATGTAGTTGATCTTCTGCCCGGCGATGGTCGTCGGTGCCAACGTCAAGGTGTTCTTCTCGGGAATGCCCAGCGAAGCCGCCGGCCCGGTAGCGGACACGGTGACCCCGACATTCACGTCGGCATGCACAGGAGCGGCGAGGGCCGCCGTCAGCATGGTCAACAGCCAGGCAATCGAGGGTTCTCTATTCATTGTCTCCTCCAATACGATGGATTATTTTGTTATCACCACTGAATTTAGCGGCGTATCGCTATTCTGCAGCCATGGTCATCGCGGCACAAGTGAAAATGAGTCGGCATGATCCTGGCCGATACCTCGATCTGGAATCACACGGATGCGGGGACGCGTCGCGCCACCGGGGTCGACCGAGAGGCAGGCCGGAAAGGCGCTTCGCTCCGGGCCTGGGCTTCCTTGTCAGCAAAATACCTTGCTGGCTCTTTCTGGTTTGGCTTAGACTGGCAGATCATTCTTGGAGTGCCGGTGAGCGGGGCCAAGGCGACTGTGAACTCGAACCTGCTGCTTGCGGCCATCCCTGCGACGGCCTTTGCCGCCTTTCCCCTGCCACTGCTGCTGCAGCGCTACGGGCGAGCCAGCGCGGCCGTGGCTGCGGCAACCGTGATGGCGGCCTGCCTGGGCCTGCTGCTGCCGCTGGCACCGGCCACTCTGGCCGGCCATCGCGAAGTCGCCCGCCTGGCCTGGCTGCCCGCCTACGGGCTCGACCTCAGCCTGCGCCTCGACGGTCTCGGCCTGCTGTTCTGCCTGCTGATCCTGGGTATCGGCCTGCTCGTCGTGCTCTATGCCGCCTGGTACCTGCCGGCGGGCGATCGCCTCGGCCGCTTCTATTCGATCCTGTTGCTGTTCATGGCAGCGATGCTCGGTGTCGTGCTTGCCGAGAACCTGATCCTGCTGCTGATCTTCTGGGAGCTTACCAGCCTGTCGTCGTTTCTGCTCGTCGCTTACCGCAGCGACAAACATGAGTCGCGGATCGGCGCCCGCATGGCGCTGGCGGTCACTGGCGGTGGTGGTCTGGCGCTGCTCGCCGGCATTCTGCTCCTCGGCCACATCGCTGGCAGCTACGAGCTGAGCGTCATCCTGGCTGCCGGTGAGCGCATCCGCGCGCATGCCCTCTACACGCCAACGCTGATCCTGATTCTGCTCGGCGCGTTCACCAAGTCGGCGCAGTTTCCTTTCCACTTCTGGCTACCGAGCGCGATGGCGGCACCGACGCCGGTCTCCGCCTATCTGCACTCGGCGACGATGGTGAAGGCCGGTGTCTTTCTGCTTGCCCGCCTCTATCCGGCACTCGGCGGCAGTGAGGTATGGTTCTGGCTGGTCGGAGGCGTTGGCACGATCACGCTCATCTACGCCGCGGCGACGGCACTTTTCCGCAACGACATCAAGGGGCTGCTCGCCTATTCGACGATCAGCCATCTCGGCCTGATCACGCTGCTGTTCGGTCTCGACACACCGCTCTCGGTCGTCGCCGGCATCTTTCACATCATTAACCACGCGATCTTCAAGGCCTCGCTGTTCATGGCCGCCGGCGTCATCGACCACGAATGCGGCACGCGCGACATGCGCCGCGTGAACGGCATGTTCCGCGTGATGCCGATCACCGCAACACTGGCGATCATCGCCGCCGGTTCGATGGCCGGCGTACCGCTGCTCAACGGTTTCCTCAGCAAGGAAATGTTCTTTTCCGAAACCGTCAGTTACCCGCAGTTCGAACCGCTCGGCTGGGCCTTGCCCCTGCTCGCGACGATCGCCGGGATGCTCGCCGTCGCCTACTCCTCGCGCTTCGTCCACGACGTGTTCTTTAATGGCGAACCGGTCGACCTGCCACGTCAGCCGCACGAACCGCCACGCTGGATGCGCGCACCGATCGAACTCCTCGTCGTGCTCTGTCTGCTGGTCGGCATTTTCCCGGGCTGGACCGTCGGGCCGCTGCTCGACGCCGCAGCGGGTGCCGCGCTGCAGGCGCCGCTGCCGGATTTCCATCTGGCACTCTGGCACGGCTTCAACAAGCCGGTGCTGATGAGCTTGCTGGCGCTCGCCGGTGGCGTGCTGGTCTATGCGTTACGCCGCCCCCTCTTCGCCTGGCAGGACCAGTTGCCGCCGATGCACCCGCGCACATCCTTCGAGCGCTTCTACCGCGCGCTCGCCAGCGGTGCGCGCCGCACCATGGCGGCAGTCGACAACGGTTCGCTGCAGCGTTACAGCGCTCTGCTTTTCGGTTTTGTCGTGCTCCTTGGCAGCTGGTCCTTTTTCTCGGCACCGGGCGGCACCGGCGTCCGACCAGCGGCCCAGCCCGCTGACGAGGTGGCGGTCGCCGCCCTGCTCGTCCTGCTGATCGGTGCGCTGGGCGCCACCGCGCTATACCGCGAACGGCTGTTGGCGCTGATCCTGGTCAGCGTCGTCGGACTGACCGTGACGCTGACCTTCGTTCGCCTGTCAGCGCCCGACCTGGCGCTGACCCAGCTCGCCGTCGAGATGGGGACGATCATCCTGATGCTGCTGGTGCTCTATTATCTGCCCCCGCGCAATGCGCCAAAGAGCACTGCCCGCCGGCTGATCCGCGATCTGGTTGTGGCCCTGCTCGCCGGCGGTGGCCTGGCGCTGATCACCCTGCAGATGCTGGCGGCACCGGTCGATACGATCGCTGGTTTCTATCTTCAGCAATCGCTTCCCGGCGGCGGCGGCGCCAACGTCGTCAATGTGATCCTCGTCGATTTTCGCGGTTTCGATACGCTCGGCGAAATCACCGTGCTGGCGATGGTCGCGCTGGCTTCGCACGCCCTGCTCGACCGGCTGATCCTGGGCGCGCCACAGCGCGACGAGGACGGACGGCGCTGGGCGGCGGAAGCACATCCCCTGTTTCTGTCGATGCTGATGCGTCCGCTCCTGCCGCTGGCGCTGACGGTTTCGGTCTACCTCTTCCTGCGCGGGCACCATGTCCCCGGCGGCGGTTTCGTCGCCGGCCTGATCACCAGCATCGCGCTGGTCATGCAGTATCTGGCCAACGGCATCGCCTTCGCACAGCCGCGCATGCCGCAACAGCCGGTCCGCCTGCTGGCCCTCGGCCTGCTGCTCGCCGCCGGCATCGGCGTGGCCAGCTGGCTCTTTGGCCGTCCGTTTCTGACCAGCGCGCACGGGCACGTGCCGCTGCCGCTGCTCGGCGATGTCGAACTGGCTTCGGCGATGGTCTTCGACCTCGGCGTCTATGTCGTCGTCGTGACGGTCGTCGTCACCGTCCTCTCGGAACTCGGCCGGCTGTCGCTGCGCGCCCGCGATGGCAATGGCGAGGAGACGGCCTGATGGAAGCCATGCTGGCCATCGCCGTCGGCGTGCTGACCGCCTGTGGCGTCTTCCTGATCCTGCGCGCGCGCACCTTCCCGGTGCTCCTCGGCCTGACGCTGCTGTCCTATGCCGTCAACCTGTTTCTCTTTGCCAGCGGCCGCCTGCAGGTTGGTGCACCGCCGTTGATCCGCGCCGGTGCCGCCTATGTCGATCCCTTGCCACAGGCGCTGGTACTGACGGCCATCGTCATCGGTTTCGGGATGACCGCCTATCTGGCGATCCTCGCCCTGCGCAGTCTAGCCGAGTCGGGCGGCGATCACGTCGACGCCGTCAGCACGGAGGATGTGCGGCAATGAACACGCACGCGCCGATCCTGCCGATCCTGATCCCCTTTGCCGCCGCCCTGCTGCAGATGCTGGCCGATCGACTGACCTGCCAGCGCGTCGTCGGCCTGCTGGCGACCGCCCTGCTGGTCCTGGTCACCACCTGGTTGACGCTGCTCGCCGACGATGGCCTGCTGCGCATCTACGCGCTCGGCGACTGGCCGGCACCCTTCGGCATCGTCCTCGTCGTCGATCGCCTAGCAGCGGCGATGACGCTCCTCACCGCAGTTCTCGGTTTCGCCGCCCTGCTCTACGCGAGTGCCGGCTTCGACGAGCGCGGACGGCATTTCCACCCGCTCTTTCAGCTGCAATTGGTCGGCCTGACCGGTGCTTTCCTCACCGGCGACCTGTTCAACCTCTTCGTCTTCTTCGAAGTGATGCTGCTGGCCTCCTACACCCTGCTGGCACACGGCGGCGGCCTCGCCCGAACACGCGCCGGAATCAGTTACGTGGTGCTCAATCTGATTGGCTCGGCGCTCTTTCTGATCGCCCTCGGGCTGCTCTACGGGACACTGGGGACGCTCAACCTCGCCGATCTGGCACATCGTCTGACCCTGCCCGGGCACGATCCGGCGCTCGCCCGGCTGGCGTTTGGGCTGCTGATCGCCGTCTTCGTCCTCAAGGCCGGGTTATTGCCGCTGTCGTTCTGGCTGCCGCATACCTATAGCGCCGCCGGCGCGCCGGTCGCCGCGCTGTTTGCGATCATGACCAAGGTCGGCATCGTCGCCCTCCTGCGCGTGCAGGCGATCGCCCTGACACCGACCATCCCCGATCTGCTCGACCATTGGCTAACCACGCTGGCAATCGCCACCGTCGTCTTCGCCGCGTTCGGCGTCCTCACGGCCAGCCGCCTGCGCGCCCTCGCCGCCTGGCTGGTGCTGCTCTCCGCCGGCACGCTGCTGCTGACGCCGGCTCAGGCAAACGCCCAGGTCGCTGCGGCTGCGCTCTTTTACCTTGTGCACTCGACACTGGCCGGTGCCGCCTTCTTCCTGCTGGCAGGCGTCATTGCCGAACGGCGTGGCGAAGCTGCCGATCACTTCCGCGCCGGACCGCCGCCGGCGACCTGGCTGCAGGTCGCTTTCCTGATCCTCGCGGCGACCACTGCCGGACTGCCGCCCTTCTCCGGCTTCCTCGGCAAGCTGATGTTGCTGACCACGCTGCGTGCCGTCCCGGCCGGGACGGCGATATGGAGCGTGTTGCTGGCGTCGGGTTTTATCGTCATGATCGCCCTCGCACGCGACGGCTGCCTGCTGATCTGGAAACCGGCGACGCTTGCCGCACCGCCGCCGAGCGGGGCGATCGCCTGGCAGAGAGCGACGGCAACGCTGCTGCTGGTCGCCGCCGGACCGCTGCTGGCCATTGCCGCGCGCCCACTGGCGGCTTACGCCGAACGCACAGCCAGCCAGCTGCAGGCGCCCGGCGCGTATGTCGCGGGTGTGCTCGGAACAAGCATGGCGACCTCCTTACGCAAGGCGGCGCAATGATCCACAGGCTGTTCCCCCGGCCATTCCTGTCGCTGACCGTCTTTCTGCTGTGGACGGTGATCACCAACGCAGCGCCGCCCGGCCTGCTGTTGCTCGGTGCCTTGCTGGCCATCGTCGTGCCGCGGTTGACCCGCCCCTTCTGGCCAGACCCGCCGCGCCTGGTGCGGCCAGGGCAGGCGCTGCGTTTCCTCGGGGTCTTTGCGCTCGACATCGTCACCGCCAACTGGCGGGTCGCACGCCAGGTCATCGGGCCGCTGCACCGGCTATCTCCAGCCTTCGTCGAAGTGCCGCTCGACCTGCGCGACCCATTCGTCGCCACCCTGCTCGCCAGCGTCGTTTCTCTGACCCCCGGCACGCTGTCGATCGACGTCGACCGTCAACGCTGGACTTTGCTGATCCATGCGCTCGATGCACCCGATCCGCAGGCACTGGTGCGCGAAATCAAGACGCGTTACGAGTCGCCGCTCAAGGAGATCTTTGCATGCTGAATTCCGCCATCGAGATGGCCTTCGTCCTGATCGGCGCAGCCCTGGCACTCAACCTCTATCGACTGCTGCGCGGACCCGACACCAGCGACCGCATTTTGGCGCTCGACACCCTGGGAATCAACGCCATCGCGCTCCTGGTGCTGTTCGGCATCAACAGCGCCAGCACCGCCTATTTCGAGGCGGCGCTGCTGCTGGCGCTGCTCGGCTTCGTCGGCACCGTCGCGCTGTGCAAGTTCCTGCTGCGCGGAGACATCATCGAATGAACGCACTGAGCGAAGCCACCGTCGCCGCCCTGATCGTCCTCGGCGCCCTGTTCGTCCTGCTCGGTTCGATCGGTCTGGCGCGCCTGCCGGATTTCCTGACTCGCCTGCACGGTCCGACCAAAGCGACGACGCTCGGCGTCGGGGCACTGCTGCTCGCTTCGGCGATCTTCTTTTCAAGCTGCGAGAACGGCGGCATCAGCCTGCACGAGCTGGCGATCTTGTTTTTCCTATTCATCAGCGCGCCCGTCACCGCGCACCTGCTGGCCAAGGCCGCGCTGCACCGACAGGCGATGGTTGATGATGGCAGGCGACGGGTAAGGGCCAGGAAGGAATGCCAGAAAGGCCCGTGAAATTGCTCTGCCGGGGCAGACGCTGGCGGACCTTGTCCTGTACTCGCTCGAACTCCGATATGTCCGGAACTCCGATATGTCCGGATCGGCAAGGACTTCTACATGGGCAGGAGCGTACTCTTCGACGAGGTCGTCAGGAAGATGCGGCGGGATGCCCGGGCCGCGGTGAAGCCCGGGGCGTCGCGGTTGGTGCGGACGAGAGATGTGCTGCCGATTATAAGATGAGGGCAATCCGTGGTTTGCGAGTGATATTTCACTGCGCGGGACCTGGATCGACGTGATGAATCGTCCCGGCATGGCCATTCTCCTTAACGTAGTGGTGTCGATATTTTTTACACCTTTGCCTTTGCCGATGCTTGTCTGCGGGAATTTTCCATATACAACAATTAACTACAATTATGGCACCATTATTGCTTTACACTACTAACGGCATGGGTATTCCAACAACACGGCTACACGGACGTGTTTTGAGATTCGACATCGCCGTCACCCGAAACCACAGACGAAATATTCAGGGAGTGCGAAAATGAAGGCAAAGATGGCGAAAAAACTCCTGGCGGGGCTATTGGCCGGCGTGTCACTGATGGTGCTGCCATGCATGGAGGCTGGAGCGGTTCCGGTCTTGAATGGCAGCAATGGTCACTACTATGAGGTTATTGATTCGCCGATAACCTGGAGCGACGCCAATTCCGCCGCGTCGGCCATGACGCATCTCGGTGCAGCGGGTCATCTGGTCACGATCACGAGTTCCTCAGAAAACATCTTCCTTACCTCAACATTTGGTGCCCTAGCTATTCACCTTCACTGGACGGGTGGGGTGCAGCAGCCCGGCTCGACGGAACCCGCTGATGGCTGGTCGTGGGTCACTGGTGAGGCGTTTGCCTACTCCAATTGGGAACCCGGAGAGCCGAACAATTCGGGAGGGACCGAGGACAGAATCGTATTCGACCATGGTGTTCATGCCGATGGAAAGGCCTGGAACGATTTGAACGGGGCTACCTCTGCTGATGGCTATGTCGTTGAATTCGATACCGTGCCAGTTCCGGAACCCTCGATCGTTGGGCTACTGGGCTTCGGTCTAACCGGGCTGATGCTGGCACGGCGGCGCGTGAGGGGTCGTACCAGCAATTAGATTTCAAGCCCTCGACCAATCGGCGACCCATGCTTCGGCGCACAAGGTCGCCGAATCGTTTTAGAGCTCACCAGCCTACATCCATCGCTCTTGTCGGAAATACTTACACCTGCACAGTCGATGGCGCTTCGCCAGCGTCGATGAATCTATCTGTCCGATTACTCGCCACCCCACACTAAGCCGACTGGTCGGTCGTCGTCCCCAACCCAAACCGCATCCGGTCGGCTTTGTTGTGCCCATAGAACCCGCCCGCGGCTTATTGCTGTTGGGCAACCATAAGAGTAAGCACCTGCGCGAGTTTCAGGATCGCAAGACCACCCTGGTCAAGGAAGCGCGCAGCCTCACCGAGCACGCCGCTTCGAAGAACCGCGAACTGACCGGCAAGGAAGTGAGCGCCTTCGATGCCTTGCGCACGCGCAACGATGCCAGCTCGGTGGCCATCGGCCGCGAAGCGGCATTGATCGCCGACGAAAATGGTTGAAGCAGAGAGAGCGTGGTGCGGAAAGGATGAAGTATGTAACAATTCGGCTTTTCCTCTCCTCCCAATACTTGGCAGGCAAACCTTCTCAGGAACCAGGAATGCATAGCACGTTGCGACTCGTTGGTGTGGGTCTTACATATTGGGTTCTTGGCACTGGTGCTTACGCACACCAACCGCCTTTGACTCCTAATGAGATGGCTGCAATGATGAAGGGGTGCGATCTGATCAAGACCCCTAATCAGAAGGCGCTTTGCATGGGTGCCGTCAAAAAGCTGAAAAGCAACTCGGATGCTGAAAATGTGGGTTCCGTCCAGAAACCTTCTCTTACCTCTATCCCTTTGAGTTTTCGAGGCATTCTCATCGGTGTGCCGAAGCAGCGTGCTGCGCTTGAAAGCCTGTGTCTTGAGACAGCCAAGAGGAAAGAATATTGCTATGAGATAAATCCTGACCAGGACAAGCACCTTGTAGATGTCCAGTTCGGGAACATTCATGTTCCCCTGCTCGACACCCGCGTTGGTGCGGATGGAGCCATAAACTTTATCAAGGGTTACGGAAGAAATGATGAATTGATTCAGTTGGCAAGCCTTCTCACAGAGAAATTCGGAGAACCAAAGAAGGAGCTTTCGACGGCGCATACTCGTATCGGGGTAGCGTACGAGAAACTTACTTATAGCTGGATGGACGAGAAGGGGAATGTACTAGTAGTGGAAACGCGCTCCGTGAACGTAGATTCGGGATCCTTCATGTTCGCTTCGGCTGCCGAGATGGGCAAGAAGACCGGTGAAGCCGCGGCGGTACGAGAGGCTTTGAAGGGCAAGCTGTAATAGAGGGTGGCAGTCGTCGAGCTGTTACCCCATTCAAGAGAAACGGGGTTACCCAGTAACCATCCCCCAGAATAGCCGGGGGGTGAGCACGGTCAGCTTTATTGATGGGAAATCATCCCACTTCGGTCAACCAGGTTGATGGCCTTGTCGATAACCACATGATTTGCGTTGAGTAATCACGAGAAGTGATGGAGTGTTCAAAGTGCCATCACGGGGTGATCAGGATCATATTGACAACATGGCTGTTGCTGCCGTTTTCCTACCCAATATTCACTAATGCCATCAACTTCTGTGAACATTGAAACATCAATAACGTTGGCAGTACACATCACACGCCGCTCACTTTGCGCTCGCTTACAGACGCAATGACAAATGCCTCCGCGAAAGCAATGGTTGCCCAGAAAAGGAGCTCAAGAGCGACGAGCGGCAACGGCTCACCGAGTTGGTTGAATGGGGTAAAGAATTCCCAGAACAGGAAAGTCATGAAGAACAGCAAACCAGCAAAACGCACTGCTCTCTGGAAAATACCCGTTGGCCATGCGGCAGACACTGAGCGATAGATGAAGGCGTGTCCAATGCCGAAGAGCACCATGCCGATGATGATCGGCGCCGGATTCGCAACGACGAGAGGCAAAGGCTCTAGCTGAGTCCAAACGGCGATGAGCTTCGGGCTCTGGACAGGAGAAGAGAGAAGGATGCCACCGCCATTCCAACCGAAACCAAGCAGGCGAAACGTGAGCAACATTGTGACATTCATTGTCATTCCACCCGCGAGACCAGCAAGTATCGTTCTTGGCATGTACCCTCTCCTTCAAGCAGCAAACATTCCCCTTTCAAAACGCCCAATCGGGACAGGAGAAAGCTTCGCGGCCTCCCCGTCCCACAGTACCGGACGCACGGGTCACGTATCCGGCAATGCGATGAAGCCAATTCCTACCGGAGGCGCGGATCGACAGGCCACGATTCGGCAGTTCCCGATAGCCCGCTCGACCCCATTGTTTCCAGAAATCTGAGCGTAACTTACGTCGTCCCCACTTGTCGATGTCGCACAGGGGACTATAGTGGTCCCAAGATTTGACTATGCGGATCACTTTTCGAGTACTCCATGAGATTTCCCTTCCTGCTGTCGATAGCGCTACTGACCCTGCCTGGCTGCGGCAATCATGCCGAAACGTCCAGCCTGGCGGTACCTGCGGCAGCCGTTCAAGGTCAATCCCCAGGAGAGAAGCGAGTAGCCCGGAGTCCATCCATCGCCTATGAGCATTCGCTGCATCTCGATGTGCACGAGGACAAGATCGGCTCCGTATATGAGGCAGTGCAGGCCGCCTGCCGAGAAGCGACGGCCGACCAATGCGTGCTACTCGAATCGAGACTGGATACCGGCGACCATGCCTCCGCCACATTGAGATTGCGTGCAAGACCAACGGGCATCGAGAAACTGCTGACCCTGCTGAGTATCCAGGGTGGCGTCACCCATATCTCGAGGACAGCAGAAGACCTCGCCCAGCCCATGGCCGATCATTCAAGAAAACTCGCCATGCTGCATGACTACCGGTCGAGACTCGAGGTTCTGCGTGTTCGTGCCGGGAGCAACATCGATTCGTTGATCAGGATCAACAAGGAACTGGCCCAGGTCCAGAACGACATCGAGGCACTCGATGGCGAAATCGCCCGCTTGCGTCAGCGTGTCGAAACCGAGATTCTCAATGTCCACCTCGATGCTGTTCACCATCGCTCGTTCATGCGTCCGGTATCACAGGCGCTGGCCAATTTCACGTCGCATCTGTCGGAAGGCTTGTCGAGTGCAATCACCGGTCTGGCTTACGTGATTCCCTGGTCGATCATGCTGTTCGTCTTTGCCTGGGGCGCCGGCAAGCTCTGGGGTCGCAGCAAGCGGGCACGGGCCAGGCACGACCTCGGACGGGAAGATCGATGAACGCACGCACGCCGCCGGGAGCCACCGCTTTCGCCCTGATGATCCTGCTCTGTGCCACCTGGGGTTTTCAGCAGGTGGCCATCAAGATTGCCGGCCAGAGCGTCAGCCCGCTGATGCAGTCCGGCCTGCGCTCGACAATCGCCTTGCTGCTGCTGATCCTCTGGGCACGCTGGCGTGGCCTGGCGCTCGCCCAGGCGGACGGGACCCTGTGCGCCGGCCTGCTTGCGGGCTCCCTGTTTGCCCTTGAATTCGCCTTCATCTACCTCGGGCTCTCGTACACCACTGCGTCGCGGATGATCGTTGCTCTCTACACCGCACCCTGCTTCACGGTGCTCGGCCTGCATTGTTTCGTTCCGGGAGAAGAGATGCGTCGGCGACACCTCCTGGGGGTCGTACTGGCTTTTTCCGGCATCGTTCTCGGCTTCGCCGATGCGAGCGGTTCCAGACCGGACGCCTGGATCGGCGATCTCCTGGGTCTGCTAGCGGCGCTTGGCTGGGCGGCGACGACGGTGCTGATTCGAGCCAGCGGACTGGCGAGGATCAGCGCCACCAAGGTGCTTTTCTACCAGCTCGCGGTGTCGGCCGCCTGCTTGCTGCCGCTCTCCCTGTTGATCGGCGAGACCGGGATCACCCATCTGAGCGCGCCGGTGCTCCTGGCCCTGGCCTACCAGGGCGTGATCGTCGCCTTCGCCAGTTATCTCGTCTGGTTCTGGCTGCTGACCCGCTACCTCACCACAAGACTGTCGGTGTTCTCCTTCCTCACCCCGCTGTTTGGCGTCTCCTTCGGCGTTCTCCTGCTCGGCGACCGCCTGACGACGAGCTTTGCCGCTGCCGCAGCCTGCGTCAGCGCCGGCATCGTGCTGGTCAATCTGCCGGCCGAGCGGCAAACAGTTCGCCCGGAAGATTCGCCCTGACGGCCCGTTCTTTCGGTGGCTTGCGGGCCATCGGTCCAACTGGAGATCAGTCACTGCCGGGACATCCGGATGGCCCGACCCAGTCGGCCAGCCGGCCCAGGTCGACCAGGCCAGGGTTGGTGCGCGTGCTCAGAAACAACAGTTGCTGGTGACTGACCTGAACGCCCAGATAGTTGCCGGTGCCTGCGTAGTAGCGATAAAGGTAGTCACCGGTAGTGACCGACATCAATGACATCGGCAAGAACAGGTCCGGGTAACTTTGTTCCGCCCAGGCAAAGACACAGTCGGCGCGTTGTCCGACACCGGGTTGGGTAGGACTGAGCTCGATGACTTGCACGCTGCGCGCAGGGATGGTCAATGTGACGCTCGCTGTCCCATCGTTGACCGGCAGTCCGGTTTGTGTGGACAGGCTGATGGCGGTCCTGATCGATTGCAGACCGGCCGATCCGACCGCGGCCGGCGATCCACTGGTGGCGATGTCGATCGCGCCGCCGGGCGGTTGGCTCAGCAAAAGCGTTGTCTCTGTGCCCGGCAGACCCTTGATACGCAAGGTATAGGCCTGATTGCCCGTGCTCTCGTTGGTGACCACCACCGTCTGACCGCCCGCGCGCAGGGCGCCTATGGCCATCAGGGGCAGGGTGTCCGATGCAAAGCCGTCCGCGCACGTGCTGCCCTGGCACACCTTGGTGGCCACGCGTTGCGCGCCACGAAGGCGGGCGTGCGCCCAGAACGCCCAGGCCGATGGATGGATGCGCGCCTGGCCGGCCACCGACGTGAAGTCGAAGAGCGACATGATCGTGACCGCGGCGTATTGATGGGCGGCCTCGATGTTCAGCGCCGGGTCCTGCATCAGGCTCAACACACCGCTCGCAAACGATTGCGTGCGCGGCTCGGCAAACAGATCGTTTCCGCATTGCGACCCCAATCCGATGTTCCATTCGCTGATGTGGATCGGTTTGCCGCTGCCGCCCTGAGCATCGACCAACGACCGCAGCGAGCGCAGGAACGTGCCAGCGGACGCCAAGGTGGCCGTGGAGCAGGAGTTGTACAGGTGTGCCGAATAGAAATCCAGGTTGTTAACCCCGACTGCACCGATGAATCCGTTGGCAGGATTGCCAGCCACGGTGCTGTTGGTCAGAATGTTGCGTGTGAATCCCGGCCCGCCGATGCGGACGGTTCGACCGGCTGCCGCCGCGGCTGCGCGTACGCGGGTGACCGTTTCGGTGAACAGGGTGTGGAACGTGCTGCTCGATCCCCGCCAGAATCCGCCATCAGGCTCGTTGAAGACCTCCACGAAAACCGGATCGATGGCGATCCCCGGTGTCGGCTTGAAAGTGCCGATTGCATGTTTGTAGAGGTTGGTCGCCACTTTGGCCCAGGCGACCGGATCGGTGGTGTCGTTGGGGCCATTGAAACTCTCCCCGAGGCGCAGGTACACGCTTGCTCCGGTGCCCGCGACTTCGGCCAGGACGAGATCCATCGCCGTGAAATCGTAGTTGGCGGTGTTGTTCAGGTCGGCATCGGCCGAGGAGGCCGGCGTCCAGCTGAAGTGGCGGACGCTGCCGGTGCCGGACAATTCACAGCCTGTCACCGGCTGCGCGGGCGTCACGCCGACATTCAGTTTGCTAGCCGGTGTGTAGATGGTGCACAGGTCGATGCCGGCGTCGTGCAAGCGCACTTGCGACAGGCCAAAGGCGCTGTAGAGACTCGCCGCATTGACCGATGTACCCAGGGTACGCCCGTCGAAGCTGGGTTTCTTGTTGGTCCCGAACACGTCGCGGATCGTGCCTTGCACGCGGCTGGCGTCGAGCTCGACGACCAGCCCGGTGGATTCTGCGATGGCAGGAGCTGTCGCGATCAGCGCGGCAACCTGGCAGAGCCTGCCGAGGGCGAGACAGCGTGTGCGAATCGATTCTTTCATGTTCAACATCCGTGGCTATCAACAGCCGGCCATTCGCAATTGCTGACCCACCAGGCCGGCCATTGTTATCCGGTGGTCCCCGCTCTCAGCCCAGCAGCCTGGCCAGGAAATCGAGATGGAAGCTGCCGCCCACGAAACCCGCCGTTCCGGATGCCACACCCACGCCTGCGAACACCAGCGCGAACCAGACCAGCCATTTCCGGCGCGTCAAGGCAGCGATACCCAGTACCGCCAGCGCGACGGTGATCCCCGCTTCGGCAATGTCGAACTGGTCGTCGTGATAGTTCAGGCGGTCATATTCTTGTTCGTAGCCTTCCGCCTGCTGCTTGATTTCTTCCTTCTCCTTTTCGTAACGATTTACTGCCTCGCGATAGAATGCAATCTTCTTGTCGAGCAGGGCAGCGCCCTCCTGGGTCAACGAACCATCTCGCTCGCGCTCCAGGGTGAGTTGTTCGAGCATGGTTTCGGCGAGGATCAGTTTGGTACTTTTGGCCTGGAAAAAAGCCCAGGCGTTTACGCTTCTCGACTGCGCCTGTGCCATCGCCTGAACAATGTTCCCTCCCTTGACGTTGAACAGCGCCATCACCGTCGCCAGCACCACCACCAGCAAAGCAATGACGTTGTTGAGCCGGTCGGAAGTCTCCCCGGCCTTGTCCAGCACTTCGTCAATCGTGTCCTTGATCTCAGCCATTTCAGCCCCCTCCTCTCAAATAAGGCACCCATCACACACCCGACAACAAACTCTCGCCAGCCCTCGCCCACGCGCCGGTTTGGTTGCCGGAGCCGCGGCCGGAATATTAGAACAGGATACCTGTTGCGCGCGCAATTTCTCGCCGATCCGGGCTGACCTGACGCAGGACCCTGCCGAAGGGGGAAGGCTCGCCGGCACCCAAGTTCCGCAATGCGAAGCCCATAGAGTCTGTGCAAGGCCGATGTCACCCCACCCTGCAGGCGATTGCCGAGAGACCCGCGGTGTCCTGGGGAAACGGATGCCGACCTCGTGGCCGCGCGGAAGTCCCCGAAATGCTCGGGCAAGTCTCGCCTGGGGATGCCCGCTGTTACCGATACAGCACCGCCTCCACGAACAGGCGATCGTCTCGCGCCGTACCCCCAACTTGCACCTCCCGTCCTGGCGCAGCGGGACTGTCAGAAAATTTTACAGTTCGCGACGATTCGTCTGACCAAGCAACACGTATTTTTCATTATATAAACAATATGAGAAAACCGGCATGGATATTGCTTTTGGCTTTGCAAGACTATCAGGGCATCAGCTTTATTCGAGTTGCAGCCAGGTCCCAGCCTCAATAATCACTAAAGTCATCAATGTCATCAGGAGGAATTCTGAGATGAAACAAAATGGTATGAAGAACAGCGGATATCGCCTAAGCGCAATTCGGAAGGCGAGTACAGTATTTGCGGTCAGCTCGTTGATGGTGTCTGGCGTACAGGCCGCGAATATCGACTTGACAGGCTTAGGCTACATTCAGCACGGGGACGCACTGGTGTACTCGATGCCGGTCGCCAATTACCAGTTCGGTTACAACACCAACAACGGCCCGTATGCAATCGACTCGACTCCCGGGGCAATTAAAGACCTGACGGTGATCGCAACCGGATCGAATGGAGCACCCGTCACGACAAACGTTCCAGGCATGGACAATGCCTATGCGACGCCGAACTCGGGTTCCTTGCCTTATTTTTATCCCAATGCAGGGAACCTGAACGGCCCGAATCCCAACGGCGCTTCGATCGCCAACAACGGCGCCAACACCTGGGACGCGTCGCTCTCGGCACTGAAGGGTGTCCTCGGCGGTGAGCAGATGGTGTTCTTCTTCAACAACAACCAGGTGAATTCAGGGGGTGCCGCGGACCAGACCCTGGCCATTTGGGCAAGGATCTGGATCACGGACGCCGGTGGCAACAATGTCGGGGTTGCGTATGAGTTGACCAACGACGACAGCAAATACGACCTCACTACGCAGGGTGGGGGTGGAACGTTCCTGGGTGATCCGACCACCTACACAGCACCAGGAACGGGTGCCGGCAATCCGTCCTCAGTAGCGCCAGGCGCAACCGATTTTCTCATGGCTGGCGGGCAATATTGCGTGGCGACGGGTGGCAGTCTGCCGCTACCGGTGCCGGTGCCCTGTGGCTCCGATCCGACCGCGGTCGGTGGCACCATGATCTCGGCGCCGATCAACCACAACTTGGGTGCGGACCACGTCGCCTACTCCGTCCTCGTACCGGAACTTAACGCCGCCTTGGCAACTCTGTTCAGCAGTGTGCCGGATGCCGCTTTGGTCAACTACACGTTGCACCTGGACGTCCGCATGGGCTGCTACAACCCAGCGGCCACAAGGGTACCAGTACCGGGAGTATCGCCCTGGATTTCGTCGGAGTATGCGAACGGCAACGGCACCTGCTTGAATAATGGCTTCGAGCAGCTTTTCATTGGAACTGCCGTCGTTCCGGAAGTTGTTCCCGAGCCACAAAGCCTGGCCCTGCTCGCCGCGGGCCTTACGCTTGCGGGCTTCATGAGCCGTCGCCGCAAGTCGCTGCCTGAGCGGGAAGCAAGCTGATCCAGAAAGACAGGGCAAGCACGACAGGGCGCGACCTCGATGGGTCGCGCTTTTTTTTGCGGCTACAATGGCGCACGCTGGTGGTTGCGAGTCTCAGCGTAAGCGAGTCATGGCGATCCGACTGAAGCACAATGGCCTGAGGGTGCCCGAACGTGGGAACAAAGCGTTGAACGAAGCTGCGAGCGGAATGCAGGCTTGACGATGCCGTCCCTGTCAGCCGCCTCTGCAGGGACCGGATTGATGACGTTGAGATAACATAGCCATGGAATGCGTTGCAGCGGTTGTCATCGGAGCCGGCGTGGTCGGCCTGGCCTGCGCCCGCGCGCTGGCACGGCGGGGCATCGAGACCGTGATTCTCGAACGCAACGATACCTTCGGCAGCGAAACCAGCGCCCGCAACAGCGAGGTGATCCATGCCGGGCTGTATTACCCGACAGGCTCGCTCAAGGCCGCACTGTGCGTTGCCGGCCGGCAGACACTCTACGGATTCTGCGCCACGCACGGCATCAGCCACCGGCGCTGTGGCAAGCTGATCGTTGCCACCTCGGCAGCGCAGGAAGACAGACTTGTCGCACTGCAGCAACAGGGTCGGCTGAACGGTGTCGACGACCTGCGCCTGCTGAGTGCAGCCGAGGCACGCGTCCTCGAACCCGCACTGGCGTGCAGCGCGGCCCTGCTCTCTCCGTCCACCGGCATCGTCGACAGCCGCGCCCTGATGCTGGCGCTGCTCGGCGAAGCCGAACGCGCCGGTGCTTGGCTGGCCCTGCGCAGCCCGCTCAGCAGCGGCGCCATCGAGAGCCGCGGCTTCATCCTCGAAAGTGGCGGCAGCGACGGCCTGCGCTTTGCAAGCACCATGGTGATCAACGCGGCCGGCCTCTGGGCACCCGAAGTCGCCGCTTCGCTCGCCGGTTTTCCTGCGGCGCTGCTTCCCATGAGTCATCACGCCAAAGGCAACTACTATGCCCTCAGTGGCTGCTCGCCCTTCTCGCGACTCATCTATCCGCTGCCCGAGAACGGCGGCCTGGGGGTGCATCTGACGCTCGATCTCGGTGGGCAGGCGCGCTTCGGTCCGGATGTCGAGTGGTTGCCGCCCCCGACGCCAGGGCAGCCGATCGGCTCACTTGACTACCGTGTCGACCCAATGCGCGCCGGTGCCTTCGCTGCCGAGATTCGCCGCTACTGGCCAGAACTGCCCGCAGAGGCGCTGGCACCGGCTTATGCCGGCATCCGCCCGAAAATCGCCGGTTGCTCGGATCCTCCCGGCGATTTCCTGATCCAGGGGCCTGCACAGCATGGCATCCCCGGCCTGATCAACCTGTTCGGCATCGAGTCGCCGGGCCTGACGGCGTCTCTGGCGATCGCCGACTACGTTGCCGACATCGCGACAGAACGGTAAACCGGCTGAAAACATGCGCGCGGTCCTCGACACCAACATCGTGATGGACCTCCTGCACTTCGCCGACCCGCGGACGCAGGCGCTGCAGCGCGCGATCATGCGCGGCACCCTGCGCTGCTTTACCGACCACCCTTGCCTGTCCGAACTGGAACGCGTCAGCGCCTACCCGCAGTTCAAACTCGATACCGCTGCGCAAAGGACATTGCTGGAGCGCTATCGCAGTTTCGCCAGCGCCTGCGATAGCGATAGCTACCAGAGCGAAGATTACCCTCTGCCCCGCTGCCGCGACAGCGACGACCAGAAGTTCCTGATCCTCGCGCTGCGCTGCCGTGCCGACCTGCTGATTACCCGCGACCGGCTGCTCCTGAAGCTCGCCCGCCACCGCCATCTGCCCGTTCCCTGCATGATTGTCACGGCCGAGGCAGCCAGCGCACTGCTCGCAGGCTGAGAGGTCCGTCACAGTCTGCGGATGGCCAAAATTCGGCCAGGCGTCATTGACCGTCAGCGTGCCAGATTGTAGAATGCCTGCTTTCTCGGGGCGTAGCGCAGCCTGGTAGCGCATCTGCTTTGGGAGCAGAGGGTCGTGAGTTCGAATCCCACCGCCCCGACCAGTCGAACAAATGCCTGTGGCAAATGTACCGAAGTACCGAATGTACCAAGAGGCGGCAGGAAACAGTGACCAGGCAATTTCGTGCTCGCGCCCGTAGCTCAACCGGATAGAGCACCGGCCTTCTAAGCCGGGGGTCGTGAGTTCGAGTCTCGCCGGGCGCGCCAGAATAGTGGCGGTGTTAGCTCAGTTGGTAGAGCACTGGATTGTGATTCCAGTGGTCACGGGTTCGAATCCCGTACATCGCCCCAATCAGTCAACAACATACTCAGCGCGGCGCCAAGAACAACAAAATCAGCACCGAATGAGCAAGACCCGTGTCACTCCGGCTTGCGTTTGGCGCGTGGATGCGCCTGGTCGTAAACAGCCGCCAGATGCTGAAAATCAAGGTGCGTGTAGACCTGTGTCGAAGCGATGCTGGCATGACCGAGCATCTCCTGCACCGCCCGCAGATCGCCCGAGGACTGCAGCACATGCGAGGCGAAGGAGTGGCGCAGCATGTGCGGATGCACCCGCGCCGGCAATCCCTGCATCAGTCCACGCCGCTGCAGGCGTTGCTGGATCATGCGCATGCCCAGGCGTCTGCCATGCTGGCCAACGAACAGCGCCACCTCGTCGGCCGCCGCCAGGCAGGCGCGCTGCGCGGCCCATAGCGCCACCGCCTCCCTGGCCTTGCTGCCCACGGGAACGATGCGCAGCTTGCTGCGCTTGCCGAGGACGCGCACCTCACCGGCCAGCAGCTCGTCGAGAGAGGCGAGGTCCAGGGCTGCGAGTTCGGCCAGGCGCAGGCCCGAAGAGTAGAACAGCTCGAAGATCGCCTGATCGCGAACCGCCAACAGGTTCTGCGGATCAGCCTCCAGCAAGCGACTCGCTTCGTCAGGCGACAGCACTTTCGGCAAGCCCCTGGGGCTCCGCGGCGGCCGCACGCCATCAACGGGATTCTGCGTGGCCATGCCGCGCTGGCCGAGCCAGCGATAAAAACCGCGCCAGGCCGAGAGCGTGCGCCCGAGCGAGCGGCCACCGAGCCCGCGCGCGTGCAGCTGCGCGACGAAACGGCGGATGTGATGCGTCCGCAGGGCGTCAAAGCCGGAGGTATCGGATAATTCAGCGCGTGAACCGGCGGGCGATTCGCCAGGCGAATCCTCCGGCAACCCGCTGCTCAGATCGCAAAGCAGATCGAGATCACGCCGATAATTACTGACCGTGTGCGCCGACAACCGTCGCTGCTGCGCAAGTTCGTCAAGATAGGCGCTGACACTGGCCGCGCGCGCGCGGGCAGCCATCGAGGTCATTTCAGCGGAGGACACGCGCCAGCGCCGCCGCCGACATTTCACCGAGACGCACGAGGTAGACGGTCCCCATGCCGGCGTAGAAGCGCTCGTGATCTTCGCTGCCGAGGGCAATCATGCCGATCGTGGCGCTCCCGTGGTGCATCGCGATCAGGCCTTGTGAACGGACATGCAGCGACGCCTCACCGAACCACGATGAGGTTTCGAAACCCGCTGTCGAACCACAGTAGGGTTGCGTCAGCGTTTCTGCGAACGCCTGCAGCTCCTGGCTGACCTCGGCGAATTCCGGCAGTTCATCGCTGCCTTCCGGACGATGCCAGAGACGCAGCGCCACGTGCGGGACGGCAAAATCGTCACGCAAATGGAAATTCAGGGTGTGCAGCACCGCCTGAAAACTCCTGGCAATGATCAGACCTACCGCCAGCCGGTGCATTTTCTCGCCGATCGCGTCGTTTTCCTCGGCAAACTGCAGCAACTCGCCCATCTTGCCTTCGAGATGCCGGTTCTTGTCGCGTAGCGCCAGCATCTGACGTTCGGTGATCGAGATCGTCCGCCCCGCATACGGGTGCGGAACCACCATATTGGAGACCAGATCAGCGTGTTCCTCGAAAAACTTGGGATTGTCCTGCAGGTAACGCGCGACTTCTTCCGACCTCATAACTCAATTTCTCCGTTGAATACAGTAAGTGCAGGGCCGGTCATCGATACCGGCGTTCCCTGGCCATTCCAGACGATGCTCAGATCGCCGCCGCGGGTTTCGACGCGCACCGGCGAATCGAGCAGGCCACGCGCGATACCGGCCACCACAGCAGCGCAGGCGCCGCTGCCGCAGGCCAGCGTTTCACCCGCGCCACGTTCGAAAACCCGCAGGCGAATCGCGTGCCGGTCGAGCACCTGCATGAAACCGGCGTTGACGCGTTGCGGGAAACGCGGGTGCGATTCGATCAGTGGCCCCAGCCGCTCGACCGGCGTGGTGTCGACATCGGCAACCACTTGCACGGCGTGCGGATTGCCCATACCGACCGCAGTGATGGCCCATTCCTCATCGGCGACCCGGAGTGGCTGCAGCAGATCGTTGCGGTCGCTGATGAAGGGAATCTGGTCCGGGGCGAACACCGGCACCCCCATGTCGACGCTGACTGAACCGTCCTCTTCGAGTCGCGGAACAATCACGCCACGCATCGTTTCGACGCGGATCTCGCGTTTCGTCGTGAGCCCCTGTTGATGTACGAAGCGGGCGAAGCAGCGTGCGCCGTTGCCGCACTGCTCGACCTCGCCGCCATCGCCATTGAAAATGCGATAGCGGAAATCGACATCGGGGCGCGTGCCCGCTTCGACCAGCAGTATCTGATCGCAGCCAATGCCGAAATGGCGGTTGGCCATAAAGCGCAGTTGTTCGGGTGTCAGTTCAAGCGACTGGCGAATCCCGTCGAGCACGACAAAATCATTGCCGAGCCCCTGCATCTTGGTAAAGGTCAGTTTCATCGTTGTTCAGGATTCGGCAGTGTGCCCAGGCAGTGGTTTCGCCATTATAAAGTCGTCCATGACGAATCCCTGGCCAATATCGACGCACACCGATTCACGAACGGCAAAGCCATGCTTGCGATATGCCGCAATGGCAGCCTGATTCCGCTTGTTGACCGCCAGAATCAGCGTGCCGCAACCAAGTGCCAGCGCGCGCTCGGCCACATGCGCAATGAGCCGGGCACCGAGACCCAGGCGCTGCCTTGCCGGCTCGACGTAAATCTTGTCGAGCTTCATTTCCTTGCCGCCGTCAACCCGCATGCAGGATGAAAAACCGGCCAGTTGACCATCGACCCGGAGCTGATCCCACCAGAGATCCGGCCTGGTCAACTCGTCGAGCAAGCGCTGCCGGTGGTAGCGCTGTTCGAGCATGAAGTCGATCTGCGCCTGGCTGATGATTCCGGGGTAGGTCTGCTGCCAGATCCGGCGGGCCAGTGCGGCGACGGGATCGACATCGGCTGCACTGAGCGGGGCGATCAGGACGTCCATTCTTTCAACCGTAAATGTGAAAGTCGCGTCAGCGACTCACGAATCTCCCCTCCCCACTCGTGGGGGAGGGGTCGGGGGAGAGGGAAACGGTCATGACTTTCATGATCGGGATGCCTGGAAAAGTCATGACCGTTAGGTGAGCAGCGGCTTGCCGGTCAGTCGTTCGAGTTCGGCCCGCAGTTCCGGGACAGCCTGCGCGAATTCCTCTTCCAGTCCGGGCAGTGCCGCGGCCACTTCGACCGCGTCCTGCTGGCGAGCGAGAGTTTCGATGCGGGCGGCGCGGGCTGAAACACTCGCGAGGCCAATCGCGGCACTCGACGACTTCAGGCTATGGGCAGCGCGCGTGACTTCCGGCCAGGCTGGCTCCGGCAGTCGCAGGCGGATGGTGGCGATGAGTTTCGGAGTATCGTCCAGATACAGGGCGATCACCCTCTCTACCAGCTTGCCCATACCGGGACGGTTGAAGCTCGGGTTGTCGACCAGGGCGCTGCGGTCGAGCAAGGATGCCGAAGCCGGGCTGGCCTGGACCGGCAACGTGGTAGGTTGCGGCGAAGCCGATGCCGAAGCGCTGGCGCCGGCGGGCAGCCAGTGCAGCAGACAGGACAGCAATGGCTCGATGCGAACCGGCTTGCTGAGATAATCGTTCATGCCGGCGTCGAGGCAGCGCTGGCGATCCTCGGGCAGGGCGTTGGCAGTAAGCGCGACGATCGGCACCCGCGACCATGGCGGCGGCAGCGCGCGGATCGCTGCCGTCGCCCCGTAGCCGTCGAGCACCGGCATCTGACAGTCCATCAGAACCAGATCGAACGCCGACTGCTGCAAAACCTCCACCGCCAGCGCGCCATTTTCGGCGATCGTGACGGTGGCGCCGAGTTGCCCCAGAATGGCCTTGATCACCACCTGATTGACCGGGTTGTCCTCTGCCACCAGAATGCGAGCATTGATCTTCTCGACGCTCCGGGCGGCGGTCGCCGGTTCGGGCAGCGGCGCCACCGCCCTGGCAAAAGGCAGGTCGATGGTAAAGGTGCTGCCCTGCCCGAGCGTGCTGTCTACACTGATCGCGCCCCCCATCAATTCGGCAAAGTGCCTGCAGATCACCAAGCCAAGCCCGCTGCCGCCAAAGCGACGGGTCGTCGACTGGTCGGCCTGAACGAAGGGCTTGAACAGGCCGGCGATCGCCTCGGGGGCGATGCCGATGCCGGTGTCGCTGACGCTGCAGCGCAACCAGAGCCGGTCGTCGTCGGGACGCGGATCAAGCGGGGAGACGCAGAAGGTGATCGTTCCTCCCTCGCTGAACTTGATGGCGTTGCTGATCAGTTTGGACAGGATCTGGCGCAGACGCGTCGGGTCGCCGTTCAGAGCCAACCGGGCAGGAATACGAAAATCGGTGATCAAGGTATTGCTGCGGGCCGACGCGAGTTCGCGGAAGATGTCGGCAAGCTGGCCAAGCAGGGCCTGGAGGTCGAAATCGATCTGTTCGATGACCACCTTGCCCGCCTCGATCTTCGCCAGATCGAGAATGTCGCCCAGCAGCTCATGCAGTGACCGCCCGGCGCTGCCAATGGCGCGCACATAGCGTTCCTGCTCGGCGTTGAGAGGCGTACGCTCGAGGATCTCGGCCATTCCCAGAATCCCGTTGAGCGGCGTGCGGATTTCGTGGCTCATGTTCGAGAGGAACCTCGACTTGGCGCGGCTCGCGGCCTCGGCAAGCTGTTTGGCTTCCAGCAATTCAGTGTTGCGGGCCACCAGGCGACTGGTCAGGGTTTCGAGAACATTGACCACGACCTGCACCTCGTTCCCCGATTCCACAGCGATGCCACTGCCGGTCAGTTCCAGCGCCAATCCTTCCGCCTTGTTGCGTAGCGCGAACAGAGGGTGCAATGTCCAACGCAGCAGCAGAATCGCCAGCAGACTGCAGCCCAGGAGAATGACCAGGGTATATACGGCGGCGCGTTCCTGCCCCTCGTCCAGCCGCCGGTAGGCCGTCGAACTGTCCAGGACGGCCACTACCACGTAGGCAGTGTCGATGATCGTCAATGGCAGATAGCCGACCGACTCGTGTGACTCACGAGACTGGCGAAAGACCGGGATCTTCTGGGTCAGTGCCTCCTGGATCAGGACGGGGTCAAGGCTGCGCGACCGGGTTGTTGATGCAGCCAGCACTTGCCCGGTTCGTGCGACCAGAAACAGCTCGGCGGCGAGCTCCCGGCCGAGTTTCTCCAGCAGCGCCGAGTCGACCCGGAAACCCACACAGATCGTACCGAGCAGCTGTCCTTGCAAGGTGATCGGTTCGATCGCGCGCACCGTCAAAATCCCGGCTGCAAGCTCGGTGGCCAAGATGCTCTCGCCTTGCAAGGCTTCGAAGACCCCCCAGGCTGACGATCGATCGCCAACCGGTTCCCCGTCATCGCTCCGGTAGAGAACAATTTCCCGATTGTCGGTCACTTCGATGTGGCCATGCTCGCTGGCCACCCTGGCATCGTCCAGTGACTGACGAAGCTTCATTGCCGCGTCTCCACCCCGCGAGCTGGCCAGATATTTTCCCAGACTATCCCCAAGGGCGATCAGCCGGGCCGTCAAGCGGGCACGCTCGGCGTGGGCCTCCAGGAGTTCCAGGAGAACACGTCCGACGGTCTGAATCTTCTCTATCTCCTGAGCGTCCACCGTGGCCTTCAGGGTTTCCCTGGAAACCCTGAAAGCCGTCCACTGCGCCAGAGCCGCCAACAAGGCGAAAACCAGCACCAGCGTGAAGTGGAGAGAGAAGCGGGAAAAGAGGCTGCGTTGCATCCGGAGCGTTCGGGGGGCTTCGCTCAGCCCGCCGTCCTCGGCGGCAGAATGCCGTGCTGGCGCACGATACGCTGGCCATCAGGCGAGCGAATGAAATCCAGGAAAGCCCTGGCGGCAGGCGTCACCCCGTTCTGCTTGTGAATCAGGCCGAGTTCGACCCAGGCCAGGTAGCTTCCCTTCTCGAGATTTTCCGGGGTCGGATCGACGCCGTCGAGCGCCAGGTGCACGACCCGGGTGGTACAGGCGGACAGTGCCGATCGATTGAGCATGCCCAGGCTGCTCGGGTAACGGTCGAGCAGCGCGATCAACTGGGGGTCCAGGTTCACGGTCTTCACTCCCGGCCCGAAAGTGATGTCCTGTAAGGGTTTGATGACCTTGGCGATCGCCTGGCGGCTGGCGTAGGAGTTTTCGCGTCCGACGGCGCGAATCGGCGCGGCCTTGCCCCCCAGTTCTCTCCAGTTGGTGATCCTGCCGCTGTAAATGTCGACCAGTTGCGCTGCGCTGAGGCTGCGGACGGTCACGCCAGCGCCGCCGACGATGACCACCGGGTCACGCCCGAGGGAAATATGGACGAAGCCCTGTCTGCGTTCTTCGTCCTTGAGGAGCCGTCCGACACGCCCGACACTGGAAATTCCCTCGCCGACATCGCGCAGCGCGCCGGCGGTGCCCGTGGACGGCGGGATGACGACGCGGTGTTGCGCCTGTCGTGCATTGAACGCCTTGGCCAGTTGGTCAAGAACATATTCCGGATTGCCGCTGCCGGGGATCACCAGATCCTCGGCGCGACCCGTTCCCGCCAGCAACAAGGCGAGTAACACGATCCACCACTGACGCACTGAACTCATCATCCACTCCTGTTCTCCGGGGAGGGTCGGTGCGGCGACTGACCACCGCAGCGCCCGCTGATTCAAACAGGCACTCCACCAGTCGCGGAGTTTAGGAAACTTGTCGGTTGTGCCGCGATTATGCCGGCCCCCCCGAAGCCCGCTCAATCTGATCAGCCAAGGGCCGCGAGGGGCATGATGACCATCGAATCGACACCGCGCTGCTGGCGGTCGGCCACGCCAGATGCCCGCAGGACGAACGCCAAAGGTCATGACATTTTCATACACCTTTGATTATTAAAGTCTTTACCGGCAGATACCCGTTACAAATGTCCGTTACTTGAGCTGGATCACTTTCGCCAGCAACAGCCCCCCCTTCAACCCTATCCGTTTCAGTCACGCCGCCGGAGATGGGCGTGCAATCCCCAATTGCCGATACAATCCTGGCCGCTGCATTCGGCCAAACGACAAGACAAATCAAATACAAGTGGAACCAATGCCCCGATCACCGATCCGCCATCTTGCCCTAAGCATCGCCCTGGCCTGCGTTGCCGGCACAGGCATCGCCGAGGAGGCCCTCGCCCCCCCCGACATCAGCCTCGAAGACCTGCTCGGCACCGAAGTGACCAGCGCTTCGCGCAAGGCCGAGCGACTGCATGAAGTCGCGGCAGCCGTGTTCGTCATCACCCGCGACGACATTGAACGCTCGGGCGCGACCAACCTCCCCGAAGCCCTGCGCCTGGCGCCAGGAGTCAACGTCGCCAGCCTCGCCAACAACCGCTGGGCGGTCAGCGTGCGCGGTTTCAACGACCGCTTCAGCAACAAGCTGCTGGTGCTGATGGACGGACGCAGCATCTACTCGCCGCTCTTTTCCGGCGTGGTCTGGGAAGATCAGGATACGCTGCTCGAAGACATCGACCGCATCGAGGTGGTGCGCGGCCCCGGTGCCGCGATGTGGGGCGCCAACGCGGTCAATGGCGTGATCAACATCATCACCCGCCGCGCACGCGACACCGAGGGCGACCTGCTGGTTGCCGCGGCCGGCAGCGAAGAACGCGCTCTGCTGGCTTTCCGCCACGGCGGAGAAGCGGGAAATGGACATTTCCGCGTCTGGGGCAAGGCCTTCAAGCGCGACCAGTCTTTCACCACCGATGGCCACACCGGCAACGACTACTGGCAGGCCGGGCGTATCGGCTTTCGCGGCGACTGGCACATGGGTAGCGATCAGCGTCTGATGCTCAGCGGCCAGATGTATTCCAGCCCGACCGGCGACCGCTGGAATCTCGCCGACCTCGGATCGCCGCTGGGCGTCAACCTGATCGACCGGCGCCAGGGTGGAAAGGGCGGACACCTTCTGGGCCGCAACGAGTGGACGCTTGCCAACGGTTCGCAGGCCGCCCTACAAGCCTACATCGACGTCAGCAGCATCGAACTGCAGACCGCTTTCAAGGAGGATCGGACCACCGTCGATCTCGATTTCCAGCATCGCCTTCTCCTCGGGCAGGACCACGATCTCATCTGGGGTCTCGGCTACCGTTACTCGCGCGACCGGATGAACTCCACGGGGATCATCGTCGCGCAGCCGTCGAGTCGCGCCTTCACCCTCGCGAGCGCCTTCGTTTACGACGATATCACCCTGTTGCCGAATACGCTGCGGCTGATGCTCGGTCTGCGCATCGAAGACAACAGCTTCACCGGCGTCGAACCGCTGCCCAACGTGCGCCTGATGTGGGCGCCCTCCGACAGCCAGTCGCTGTGGGCTTCGGTCGCGCGTGCGGTGCGCACGCCTTCGCGCGCCGAGCTCGATGGAGAAGTGATCTTTTCGGTCACGCCGCCTGGCGCAGCAGGAAATCCAACTCCCTTGCCGCTGCTGACGCGCAACATCCCCGACGATCACAAACTGCAGAACGAAACCGTGCTCGCCTATGAGCTCGGTTACCGGCACCAGTTTTCCGCCAGTCTGTCCACCGACATCGCGGCTTTCTACAATCAGTACGGCGACCTGCGTTCGGCGATGCTGGGCACGCAACAAATCGCCTTCGAGCGGTCCCCGTACCTCATCCAGAACATCGTCCCGGACAATAGTATCCAGGCGCATACCCATGGCTTCGAAATTTCCATGGACTGGTACCCGCGGCCATGGTGGCGAATCCAGCCGAACTACAGCTACCTGCGTCTCGATGCCACCGCGAAAACCGGCGATCCGGTATCGGTCAGCAATGCGAACAACATGAACGTCAGCGATCCGCAACATCAACTGTCGTTGCGTTCGTCGCTGTCGCTGTCCGACAAACATCGCTTCGACCTCTGGCTGCGCCATGTCAGCAAACTTGGCGCGAGAAACGCCCAGATAGCCATTCCCGCCTACACTACCCTCGATCTGCGCTATGCCTGGAAACCGACGCACGACCTCGAAGTGTCGGTGGTCGGCCAGAACCTTCTCGACCGCAGTCATCCGGAGTTCGTCCCCAGCCTGCTGCCCTCGCAGCAACTCGAACTGCAGCGCGGCATGTACGTCAAGGCCAGGTGGCAATTCTGAGACCATTCGCGTGATGATTTCCGCCCGGTGCTGGTCTGCCCTGCTGTGGGCCATCGCCCTGGCCATCGGACTGGATGAGCCAGCGCTGGCACAAGGCACCCTCGCCGAGCCACAGGCCAAAGCAGCCTTCGTGCTAAACTTCGCGCGTTATATCGAGTGGCCCGAGCGCGCTTTCGCCAGCCGCGAATCGCCCTTGTTGATCTGCCTGCTGGGTCGCGACTCGATCGGCGGCGCGCTGACGGCGCTGCAGGACCGCCAGGTGCAGGGACGCCCGGTAGCCGTGCGCCTGCTGAACGGCATCGAGGAAACACGCCCCTGCCAGGTCCTGTACATCGGCGCTTCGGAAGCACGCCGCCTGATCCTGGTGCTGCGTGCACTCGCCGGGCAGGCGGTGCTGACGGTCAGCGACGCCGATGGCTTCATCGACGTCGGCGGCGCCATCGGCATCGTCCAGAGCGATGGACGGTTGCAGTTCGAAGTCAATCGCGACAGCCTCGAGCAGGCGCAGCTCAGGGCCAGCTCCAATCTGCTCAAACTGGCGCGTAATCTGGCGAACCTGAAGGGAAAGAACTGAGATGCGTTTTGCCGACCGCCCATTGAAGGCCAAACTGATGCTGATCATCGGCTTGACGGTCGGCGCCGGTCTGGCGATCAGTACGCTGCTGTTTGCCGCTTCGGAAATCAACAACAATCGCGAATCGGAACTAGCCAAATTGACCGGCATGGCCGAAATCCTCGCCGCCAGCAGTGCGTCGGCGATTGCCTTCGACGATGCGCGCACGGCCAGCGAGACCTTGTCCGGCTTGCGCACCCGTCCGGAGATCCTCGCCGGATCGATCACCCTGCCCGACGGCACCGTCTTCGCACACTATCCAGCCGGAGGCGTTGCCGTAGCGGCGGCACAAGCCGGCGCCGCGACGCCGCGGGTCATCGGTTCCTACTTTGCCGACGCGATGAAGATCGAGTATCCGGTTCCCCAGGGTGGCGAGGTGATCGGAACGCTCAGTATCGAATCCGATCTGCGACCGATGTGGCGCAGTACCGCGAACCGAATGTTGCTGGTTCTGGCCGGAGCGCTGCTCGCTTTTGCCGCTGCCCTGCTGCTCGCGATGCGCCTGCAGCGATCGGTGTCGGGACCGATTCTCGAGCTGACACAGGTGATGCGGCTGGTCGCCAACGACAACGACTATTCGCACCGGCTGCCGGTGCAGCAGCGCGACGAGGTCGGCGAACTGATCAAGGGCTTCAACACCATGTTGAGCGAGGTCGAGGAGCGCGACGAGGCACTCCGCAAACACCGTGCCACACTCGAACAGCAGGTCGAAGCACGCACCGCGCAACTGCGGCTGGCCAAGGAGCAGGCCGAGAGCGCGAATCTCGCCAAGTCGCGTTTTCTGGCGAATATGAGCCACGAGATCCGCACCCCGATGAATGGTGTCATCGGCATGGCCGACCTGTTGCTCGATACCTCGCTCTCCGAATCGCAGCGGCGCCAGGTCGATCGCCTGCGGATGTCGGCCGAATCGCTGATGCATCTGCTCAACAACGTGCTCGACCTGTCGAAGATCGAATCCGGCCGACTCGAGATCGAGAAGATCCCGTTCGACCCACGGCAACTGATCGAAGAGGTAGCGCAGCCCTTCGTCGAGATGGCTTCGACCAAAGGCGTGCTGCTCAGCGAAGTGCTGGCGCCCGACCTGCCCGCTGCGGTGCTCGGCGACCCCTATCGGGTCAGGCAGATCGTCAGCAATCTGTTGAGCAATGCCGTCAAGTTTACCGAACGCGGCACGATCTTCCTTTCCCTGACCCGCGAGCCCCCCCCCGCGGACCATGGGTCCCCGAGCGGCCTCGACCCGGATCACTGCCAGCTCTGTTACGCCGTCAGCGATACCGGAATCGGCATTGCGCGCGCCGACGGCGAAAAGCTGTTCGCCCCTTTCACGCAGGCCGACAACTCGACGACCCGCAAGTTTGGCGGTACCGGCCTCGGTCTGGTGATCATTCGTGAGCTTGCGCAGCGCATGGACGGAGACGTCGGCTTCGAGAGCGAGGAAGGTCGCGGGTCAACCTTCTGGTTCCGGCAGCGCGTCGAGCTGCACCATCAGCCTCTGGCCAGACGGGAATCGAATCCCTCGGCCATTGCCCGGATCAGCGGACGCCTGCTGCTCGTCGAGGACAACGAAACCAATCGCGAAATCTCCGGCGCGATCCTCCAGACGCTGGGTTGTCAGGTGGATTTCGCGCACGACGGCGCGCAGGCAGTGGCCGCCACCGCCGCCACGCGCTACGACCTGATCCTGATGGATTGCCAGATGCCGGTCATGGACGGCTTCGAGGCGACACGCCGGATTCGCGCCGCGGAGCAGGCGGCAGGCGATGCCGCGCGACCGATCATTGCCCTGACGGCCAATGCCCTGGCCGGTGACCGCGAGGCCTGCCTGGCCGCCGGCATGAGCGACTACCTGGCCAAGCCGATCAACCGGGCGCAACTGACGACGATCCTGGCGCGTCATCTGCATGCGCCGGCAGACGCCGCCGGATCAAGCGGCGCGGCAGACACCGCGGACGGCATCGACACCGACGCCGCACCGACTTTCGACCCCAGCATCGTGCAATCACTGCCGATGGTCGTCGATGGTTCGAACCCCGAGTTTGCCGACCGCGTTCTCGACATGTTCACCCGTAACACTGCCACACTGCTTGCCGCCATCGACAGCGCAATGCAGCAGGGCGATGCCAAAACCTTGCAGCGATCGGCGCATACCCTGAAATCATCGAGCGCGACGGTCGGTGCGATGGCGCTTTCCGAAAAAGCCAGGGACCTGGAAATGCGCTTGCGCGCCGGTGACCCGCCGGCAACCGACTGGCCGCAAACGTTGCGCGGTGCCTACGAGGATTTCGTCGGCGCGCTGGCCCGGCACCGCGCTGCTGCAGAAACAGCCAAGGCAACATGAGAAACATTCCTGCACACGGACGCTTGCTGATTGTCGACGATGACCCGATGATCCGCATGCTCGCCTCCGAGTCGCTGCGCCACGCAGGCTTCGAGGTCAGCGAGGCCGACTGCGGTGAGCAGGCCCTGGAGAGGTTCGAGGAGCAGGATTTCGACCTGCTGCTGCTCGACGTGATGATGCCCGGCATCGACGGTTACACGGTCTGCCAACGCCTGCGGCAGCAGGCGCGCGGCAAGTGGTTGCCGATCGTGATGCTGACCGGCCTCAACGACAGCGATTCGATCGAGCAGGCCTACCTTTCCGGCGCCACCGATTTCATCACCAAGCCGATCAACTGGTTGTTGCTGACCCAACGGGTACGGTATGGTTTGCGTGCCAGTCATGCCATCGCAGAAGTGACGCGCAGCCAGCAGAGTCTGGCGCACGCCCAGCGTCTGGCGCGCATGGGCAGTTGGGAATGGTCGCTCAGCGATGCGCGCTTCACGTGCTCGGACGAACTGCGGCAGCTTTTCGGCGGCGACTGGAAACTCGCCGGCGCGGCAACCGTCGAGCTTTTTCTGAGCATGGTACGGGGGAGCGATCGCGCGGCCGTGAACGCGGCGCGCCAGGCGCTGATGATCGACGGCCAGCCGTATCAGATCTCCTACGGCTTTTGTCGCCCGGACGGCGTGTTGCGCGAAGTTCTCGAGCAGGCAGAGGCGGTTCGTGATGGTAGCGGCCGGATCGTCAAGATCGAAGGCTTCACGCAGGACATCAGCGAACGTGTCGAGGCGCAGCAGCGCATCAAGCATCTGGCCTTGCACGATGGCCTGACCGGACTGGCCAACCGGCAGTTCTTCGCCCAACTGGCCGAGGTCGAACTCGAGCGTGCGCGCCGCGAGAAGAGCCTGTGTGCGATTCTCCATCTCGATATCGACCACTTCAAGAGCGTCAATGACGCTCTGGGCGACGCCGTCGGTGACCAGTTGTTGTGCGCGCTCGCCAAACGGCTGAGCGTGTCGGTACGTGGGGCCGACCTGCTGGCCCTGAATCCGCCGATGCGTGCCGCCGAAATGGTCTCGCGCATCGACGGCGATGCCTTCACCGTGCTGGTCCTCGAAGTACGTGTTCCCGACCAGGCAGCGATCATCGCGGAGCGTCTGCAGCAGGCCATTGCCCGACCGCTGTCGGTCGACGGCCAGCAAGTGGTGCTGACGGCCAGCGTCGGCATCGCCGTCTTTCCGCGCGACGCCGATTCGGTCGAAGCCTTGTCGCGCCACGCCGAGCAGGCGCTGTACGTTGCCAAGGCGGCCGGTCCATCGGCCTGCCGCTTCTTCGACGAGGAAATGAACGCCGCGGCCAGCCGCAAACTCCATCTGGAAAATGAATTGCGGCAGGCCATCGCCGAGAACGCGTTGTGCCTGTACTTCCAGCCCAAGGTCGACGCCGCCAACGGCCGGCTCGCTGGCGCCGAGGCGCTGGTGCGCTGGCAACATCCGCAGCACGGGCTGCTCGGGCCGGGCCAGTTCATTCCGCTGGCCGAGGAATCGGGGCTGATCGTGGCCCTCGGCGACTGGGTGCTGGCGACAGCCGCCAGACACCTGCGACAGTGGGCCGACGCCGGCCTCGCACCGTTGCGCCTGTCGATCAACCTGGCCAGCCCGAGCTTCCTGCAGGCGGACATCACCGAAAAGTGCTGCGACGCCGTGCGCGGCGCTGGCGTCTCGCCGCAGCAACTGATTCTCGAACTGACCGAGTCGCTGCTGGTGGTCGATGCCGACAACACCATCGCCCGTCTGAACGAATTGCGGGCCAGGGGTTTTGCCTTGTCGCTCGACGACTTCGGCACCGGCTTTTCCTCGCTGAGCTATCTGAAGCGCTTTCCGCTCGACGAGCTCAAGATCGATCGTTCTTTCGTGGCCGACGTGACCAAGGGCGGCAAGGATGCCGCGATCGCCCTGTCGATCATCGAACTCGGACGCCAGTTCGGCATGCATGTGGTTGCCGAAGGCGTCGAGACGCACGCGCAGGCCAGCTTTCTGCTCGCCCATGGCTGTCCGTTCCAGCAGGGCTACCTGTTTTCACCACCGCTGCCAGCCGATCGCTTCGAGGCCCTGCTCAGAAACGGAGGCCGTTTCGACCCTTGCCTGTCGGTGCCCTCCTCGTAACACGGCAAATTGGTTCTGGCGCTAACTCATTGAAATACGGTCATTCCGAACTTGCTCCGGAAGCCAGTTCGTTTTTCAAACGGTTCCTTTAACATTTTGAAAAGCACCAGGAGTCAACCCTCGGGGTCATCGAAGGATATATGTACTACGGGGAAAAATTCAACGCCTGGACACATCTGGTCGGGGCCATTCTGGCGGTCGCTGGTACGACCGTACTCGTGGTCCTGGCAGCACAGAGCGGCGATGCGTGGAAGATTGTCAGCATCTCGATTTACGGCGCGACGCTGGTGTTGCTCTACAGCTTTTCGGCGCTCTACCACAGCTTTCGTGGGCGTGCCAAGGACATCCTGCGCAAGCTGGACCACCAGAGTATCTATCTGCTGATTGCCGGCAGTTACAGCCCGTTCTGCCTGGTCACCTTGCGCGGTCCCTGGGGCTGGTCTTTGCTGGCTGTCGTTTGGGGGCTGGCGCTGCTCGGTAGCATACAGGAACTGCGCATGCGCAGCGAAGCCCGCATCCTGTCGATGGTGATCTACATCGTGATGGGCTGGGCGGTCGTGGTGGCGCTGGTGCCGTTGTTGCAGGCGCTGGGGGTGGCCGGCTTCGCTTGGGTGGCGGCGGGTGGCGTGTTCTACACCAGCGGGATCATCTTCTATGTACTCGACACCCGCCTTCGGCATGCGCATGGTGTCTGGCATCTGTTCGTGATGGCCGGCAGCGCGGCCCATTACTTTGCGGTCCTGTTTTACGTTCTTTGATTGGCGAGCGAGGAACGGTCGGTGATGCGCCTGCAGTGGTCGAGGCTAAGGAGTTCAAGGCGTTCTCACCTGATTGCGACGCCGGTTCTTCCAGAAATTGATCGACAGATGGATCATGAAGCCGACAAAGGTGAGGAAGCCGGCGATCTGGAAATACATCGAGTAGTTGGTCCGGTATCTGCCGGTCACGGGATCGTAGATCGAGCAGAGGATTCTGACGCGCTGCATGATTTCATTGAGTGTGCCGACCTCGGGCGGGATCGCCGAGTGCGCGATCAGAAGCTTGAGCGGTTCGGCGATGTCCTCGGCGGTGAACTTCTCGCCATAGACCTGGCGAACGATCCTGCCGTCGGAATCGACCAGGGTCACCTGGTTGAGGTGGTCGAAGCCGGCCGCGGTGGCCACAAAGCTGAAGCCGAAATTGCGCGTCAGCTCGCCGACGATCGCCGGGGCAGGGCTCAGGAATTCCCAGTTGGGCAGACGGATGCCGTATTGTCTGGCGAAGTCCCGCAAAGCGGCCGGCGAGTCAAAGGGCTGATTGAAACCGATGCTGATCATGTTGAAGCGGTCGGCACCCATCACGCTGACCGTATTCTCGACGGCTTTCTGCAGGTTGCGGGTGGTCGTC
>WBZL01000644.1_pt1 | contig 38960 bp, 31 predicted proteins | sample 5204291 | NCBI WGS metagenome assembly WBZL01 (sample SAMN12344345, study PRJNA552823) | activated sludge metagenome | biome: Activated sludge suspended growth; feature: Nitrification reactor; material: Wastewater; isolation source: activated sludge from nitrification reactor of wastewater... | reverse complement strand
CCAAACAGGGGGTGGTTAGCCCGTATGATTTGCATCAGGTGAAATCGGGGTGAGAATAGAGCGTAGGACAAGTTTGCAAACTTGTCCTACAAGGAGCGTGAAAGATGGCAGCAGAACCAATTGTTTCCGTGAAGGCAGGGCAACTGCAAGGGGTGAACCAGAAGGGGATTTTTGTCTTCAAAGGGGTGCCGTTTGCGGCACCGCCGGTGGGTGAAGGGCGCTGGCGACCACCGCAGCCGGTGGAGCCGTGGATTGGGGTGCGGCTGGCGACCAAGTTTAGCCCGACGGCTTACCAGCGTGCGACCGGCATTGAGAAGTTTATTGATGGACTCGTTAACGGTCAGGGGTGGGGGTTTGCCCGGCGCGAGGGGGTGAAGCTGCTGCTGAAAGTGGCTCCCAAGCCCAAAGCGTCAGAGGATTGCCTCTATTTGAATGTGCGTACCCCGACGCTGGACAGCGAGGCCAGGCTGCCGGTGATGGTGTGGATTCACGGCGGGGATCATCAGGATGGGGCGGGGTCGGAAATTTTTTATGACAGCAACGGGCTGGCGGAGCAGGGGGTGGTGGCTGTGACCATCAACTATCGGCTGGGGCTGATGGGGTATTTTGCCCACCCGGAACTGATGGCGGAGTCGGCGCAAGGGGTGGCGGGTAACTATGGGACGCTGGATCAGATTGCGGCGCTGCGCTGGGTGCAGGAAAATATTGCCGCATTTGGGGGCGACCCCGACAATGTGACGATTTTTGGCGAGTCGGCGGGTGGGGAATCGGTGATCCACATGCTGACTTCGCCGCTGGCGCGGGGGCTGTTCCACAAGGCGATTGCCCAAAGTGCGGCGAATGCGGGGCAGATGATTCATTTAAAACGGCCGTTTCTCACCCACCCCGCCGCCATCCAAAGCAGCCTTGCCTTTGCCGCCAAAGCCGGGGTCACAGGGCGCAACCAACTCGCCCAACTGCGGCAGCTATCGGCCGACGCGCTCTACAAAACCGTGCGCCAAAATGAAGAGATGGGGAGTTTCTACCCCGTTATTGATGGCTATGTGCTGCCCACCAGCCCCTTTGTTGCCTTCCAGCACGGGCAGCAGGCCCATGTGCCGCTGCTCATTGGCAGCAACGCTGATGAAGCAACGCTGCTCTATCCAATGATCGCCTCGCCTCTGCCGGAATATTACCAACAGCCGCTGCCTGCCAATGAAATGCCGGCGTTTATGCACGAGGCGTTTGGCGCGGATTTGGCGGAACTGGTGCAGCTTTATCCTGGTTTGGAACGGCGCAGCCTGCAAAGCGAGATTGATTTTCTGGGCGACCTGATGTTTGGCGCCAGGGCGCGGTTTTATGCGGAATGTGCTGCCCAGCAAGGCCAGCCCGCCTTCCTCTACTTCTTTACCCGCGTGCCGCCCAGCCCCACACAAACGGCCGGGGCGTTCCACGCCGCCGAACTGTCGTTTGTCCACGGCAGCAGCAACCCGGTTTTGCCGCTGAATGCAGCCGATTTGGCACTGTCGGCGACGATGATGGGGTATTGGACGCAGTTTGCCAGGACGGGCGACCCGAATGGGGGCAAGCGTCCGCAGTGGGAGCTGTTTGATCCGGCGGAACCGGGCTGGATGGTGCTGGATGTGGACAAGGTGGGGTATGAACCGGTGGCGCGGGAGCGGAAGTATGGGTTGTTAAACGGCCGTTTGCACCGCCAAATTGCCGCCATGGAAGCACGGGATTTGGAGATTGGAGATTAGAGATTGGAAATTGGAGAGGGTCAATCTCTAATCCCCAATCTCCTGTCGCACTGTCATGCTGGATCCAAACTACAACTTTGTCCGTGACATTGTGGTGCTGTGGGGTGGGGATCCCGACTCGATTGAGCTGGTGCGCGACATCATCAACGTGGTGTTTCGCTATGAGGAGCCGGGGCAAGGGGGGCGGTATTTGCGGATTTCCAAATTTTGGGAACCGAAGAAGATTATTGGGGCGACCGACTATTTGCGCTTTTTGTGGGCAGGGGGGGCACCGGTTTGTGCGCCGGTGGCGGCGAAAAACGGCCGTTTTATCAACTACCACACCCTTAGCGGCAGCGGCGACCGCAGCGGCGACCGCTATATTTGTCGCGTCTACAGCGAAGCCGTGGGTGAAACGCTAACCAATCGCTGCACCAACCCCATTATTTACGAAGCGTGGGGCAAGGCCATCGCGCAGTTGCACCAAGTCGCCATCCACTACCAGCCAGCCCCCGACCTCTATTTTCACACCTGGGAAAAGGAATTCCAGCATACGCAGGCGTGGCTGCCGCCCCACGACACCGTTGCTTGGCAAGAGTTTGAGCGGCTGCGCCACTGGTTTGACCAAATGCCTCCCGTTGACGGTGGTTTTGGGATTACCCATGCGGATTGTAATGCGGGGAATTTTGTTTGGAACGGCCGTTTAATCACCATCATAGACTTCGACGAACCGATGGTTAACTGGTTTGCCTCCGACGTGGCCCGCCCCTTCCTCGAAATGCAGGACTTCCCCCTGCCGCTGCGCCGCCAGCTCATGGCCGCCTTTCTGCACGGCTACCGCCAAATCCGTCCCCTCAGCGAAGCCACTGCCGCCGCCCTCCCCTACTTCATGCGCTTCAAAACCCTCGCCGCCTACGCTTGGGAGCTAGGCGACTGCGGCACCCCCTTTGAAACCGACTACCTGGCCGACCTGCGCCGCCAGTTTGCCAACCCAACGGAGTGGTAAACACACAGGTTCAAGGCATACCCCGAACCTGTGTGTTTGCCCAAATCAATACGCCCCAGCTATTGGGCTTCCACAGCACCTACGTCACAAGCTGCCCTTATGGCCGCGCCGTTCCCCGCTGATCTTGTACCAACGGTACCCCTAAGGTTGGATGCCGACAGCCTAAAGCCACTTGGTCAATGGCCGCGCTGCCGCCTGGGAACCTGTGGGTGGCTGTTAGAGACCATCGTTTTCTGGAAAAAACGGCAGCGAATCGGCTCAAATTGGCTCAGGGGGTGTTGGCATTTGCCCTACTGAAGCATATACGACTCAAAATTCTTTTCCGATGAGCGGCTGACATGCCAGACCCAAGTGCGATCTTTGGCTAAACAGATGCGAGGATTGAGCCTGGCGTGCGGTTGACCAACGCCCATTCTGCGGTAGACTTAGGCTAACTTGGGAGTGGTTGTGTCCCGGTGGGCGCCCCAGTCTTCAAAACTGGTGGCCGGTTGCGCAGAGCAAGCGGCGGTGGGTTCGACTCCCATCCTCTCCCGCCTCTCGGTAACAAGCAGTCATCAGTGCCGTGTGCTAATGACTGCTTGTTTATCTAAAGCGGATCCGCCTCTGACCCGCTTTCGCGCCGCAGCAAACCGCGAAACGCATCAAAAACCGTTGCCCCTTCGTGGACAATCTTGTACACCTCCTGCGCAATAGGCATATCGCACCCATAGACGCGGCCAAGTTCAACTACCACACCCACCGTTTTAACCCCTTCGGCCACCATATTCATCTCGGCAATAATTTCGTCCAGCTTGCGCCCGCGCCCAATTTCAAAACCGACGTGGTGATTGCGGCTGAGGGGGCTAATGCAGGTGGCAACCAAATCGCCCATCCCGGCCAGCCCGGCAAAGGTGGCGGGTTTGCCCCCCATCGCCACGCCGAGGCGCGTTAACTCGGCCAGCCCACGGGTGATTACCATCGCCCGCGTGTTTTCACCCGCACCCGCACCGTCTCCCATGCCGGCCGCAATAGCAATCACATTCTTGAGTGCCCCGCCCAGTTCACAGCCAATCACGTCGTCGTTGGTGTAGACGCGAAACAGACCTGTGCGGAATAATTGCTGCAAAGCTTTGGCAATCGAGTCGTCAACCATTGCCAGCACGCTGGCGGCAGCCTGCCCAGCAATGATCTCTCGCGCCAGATTCGGGCCGGTTAGCACCCCTGCTGGATGCCCTGGCATCACTTCTTCTATGATTTCGGTCATGCGGCGGCATGTGCCTTGTTCTAACCCTTTGGAAAGGCTAATGATGGGTACCCAAGGACGAATAAACGGCCGTGTTTCTTCCAATACGCGGCGAAAACTTTGCGACGGCACCCCCATGACCACCACATCCGCTGCCCGCACAGCCTCCTCCACAGAACTGGTTGCCCGTAGCGCTGGATACAGCCTTGCTCCCGGCAAATACCGTTCATTGCTGTGGTTTTCATTGATTTCCCGCACCGTTTCTTCATTGCGTGCCCACATCAGCGTGGGCGCATTGCGCGACAGCAGCGAGGCAACTGTCGTCCCCCAAGACCCTCCTCCCAGCAAGCCGACTCGTAGTTGGTTCATAAGCCACCTCCTATTTTTAGAAAAGATTGGGAGTTGAGTGATTATGATTAGCCTTGTCGAATCTCCTCATCTCTGAATCTTTTGATGTTATTTGCTCAAATGGTTAATGCCTGTAGAAGATTTTACCGTGCGCATGTTACTAAAGCCTATATTACACGATGTTGCCAAAAGTGATTAGCGTGTTGTTGCCAAATTGTTTACTGCCAGCAATTCTCAATCTAAAGGGTGGTATAGACCTTCAGATAATCTTTCAGGGTTCAGCGTAGCCGAGCTTTCCAAAGCTCGCTCTTTTGCCTAGGCAGAAGAACGAGGATTGGAATCCTCGGCTACAAGTCAAGCCCAAATCTTTCTCTTAATGTCTATAGAAACGTATGGCATCGCCATGTAGGCCAGGGTACCAATGGACAAACACTGCGTTGGATTTCCATTTGTCAGAACATAGGCCATACCGTACTGTCTTACGATCATTTTCAGATTGAGAATTGCTGGTTTGCTGCGGACAAAGTTGCCGAGTCAAAGCGAGATTGCTAAAATGTGACCCTATCCAGTGTGTAGTAAAAACAAGCAGTGCGTTTCTGCTGGCTAATCTTGGTTGGGTTTTGGAGAAACGTGCTAAGCCTATCATTGTTGCAGGGAGATTTTACGATGAAGTTTGATCGCCAAAATCTGATGGCTTATGTGGTGTTTTTGTTTATGGGGGCTGCAGGCGGCGTGGGGACGCTGACACTGTTTAATCAGGTGCAGCCAGCCGCCATTATGATTACACCGGTGCCGCCAACGGCCGTTCCTGAACCCACCGCCACCCCTGGTCCCATTACCGTTTTTGTCAATGGTGCCGTCAACGCCCCCGGTCTTTATGCTCTGCCACGCGGTAGTCGGGTCAACGATGCCATCATCGCCGCCGCCGGTTTTACAGGCGATGCCGCCGCTGATGTCGTCAATTTGGCGCAGGAACTGCAAGATGGCAGCCAGGTTTATGTGCCATCAGAAACGGAAACAACTGCTTCACTTCCCGTTGTTAGCGTCCCCGTTCTCAATGTGGGTAGTGGTGGGCAGCCAGAACAGCCAGCAGGCAAGGTGAACATCAACATAGCGACCAAGGAGGCACTGGAAACATTGCCGGGTATTGGTCCTAGCACAGCACAAAAAATTGTGGATTATCGAGACGAAGTGGGAATGTTTACCCAGATCGAAGATATTATGAATGTTTCTGGCATTGGGGAGGGGAAGTTTGATAAGATTAAAGACCAAATCACCGTTGAGGATGGTTAAGCAAATCCCTGTTGTGGGGCTTTGCATCTTTTTATGCCCCGGGAAAATGCTTTAACGGCCGTTATTACGCGCCTTTTTCGTATTCCGTTCTGGTTTCAGCGAAAACGGCCGTTTATTGCTCCTCAAAAGCTGCTCATCCTCCAGCCCTGTTGTTTGCCAGAAATTATGCACACAACACCCCTGCTGGCGGTGCTGCATGAACATTTCCCACAAACGCAAATAGATTGGTTGATCAACGACCCTCTGCGGCCGGCATTATCGGGCAATCCACATCTTTTCCGGCTACAGTCGGCTGGTGACACGGGACTGTATGAAATGGGATGGAGCCAATTACGGCAACTGGCCGACACCTTGCGGCGCGAGCGATACGATACGACCATCATCCCCCGTAGTTCCAGTTTGCTTTCCTGGTTAGGCTGGCAGGCTGGCATTCCGCAGCGGGTGGGGTTAAATACCGGTGGGCGCGGGGTTGCCCACACACTCTCGGCTTATCCTCCTGCCACCGCCACGCACCCAACGTTGATGCAATTGTCGCTGCTGCCAGCAATGGGCTTGCCACCGTCGCGCACCATGGCAAGCCGCAAAATGTGGTTTTACCCGTCTGATTTAGACAGAACGGCCGTTACGCGGCGGTTAGTTGAAGAAGTCGAGTGGCTGGGCGATGCACCATTAGTGATACTGAATCCTGGCGGTGGCACAGGCCCAGGCGATCCACGCTATTGGCCGTTGGAGCGCTACGTGCTGCTGGGCAACCATCTGGTGCGCCGCTGCGGAGCCAGGGTAATACTGGTGGGGGAAGCGGCCGACCAACCCATAGCGCGAGATGTGGGGGGAATGATGATAACGGCCGTTGCCAACTGGACAGGTAAACTGACGTTGGGCGAACTAGGTGCCTTGTGCGAAGTAGCCGACCTCTATGTTGGCAATGACGTGGGTAGCAGTTGTATCGCCACTGCCACCGAATGTCCAACCGTGGTCATATTTGGCGCAACCTCGCCAGAAACGTCTGGCCCCTACGCGCCGCAAGGCCAGCTAACAACTCTGTGGCACCCCACAAGCGACCCGCTGGCTCAACCACACACCGTTACCATTGCTGAAGCCATTGCTGCCAGTGAAGAAAGGTTAAATCGGTAAGGAAAACGGCCGTTTTCCCCAAAATTCATTCCCCTGGATATTGACATCTCCCCCAACCTCTGCTATTATTCCGCTCGTTCTCTAGGGGGCGTGGTGTAGTGGTTAACACGTCGGCCTGTCAAGCCGAAGATCGCGGGTTCGATCCCCGTCGCTCCCGCCAGACCTATAGTAACGACAAAAGCTCATGGGATTTCCATGAGCTTTTTGTTTTCTCAATAGTCTCTACATCCCATAGTTCTTCTAAAGATAAAAGGCTGCCCCTTCGCCATGGATGCTGACTGTGACAATCAAGAAGTTAATCCGCTTGTTGATGGTGTATAATGAAATTGGATAGGTATTCTATGGGAGAACAGGGTTATGAATAAAATACAAACTGCAACAATTCAAACTGAAGTGCCGCTGGCATTATTCTCACAAGTTCAAGATTTAGTTAATCAAGGTTGGTTTCGCAGCATTGATGACATTATGCTGGAAGCCCTACGGCGCTATTTAGGAATGGAAATTAAATAACTGTCCATTTAGAAGTTCAACTTCTTCTGAGAAGTTGAACTTCTTGCGCCACTTATTTAATCTTCGTTCCTTAGAATCTCATCGTACAGATTTGATGGAAGCTTTTATCCGCCAGGATGTTGAATGGGGCCTAAAGGGAAACGAGTAATCAGCCCAGTATCGTTATTTGTGATGCAGGACTCATTATTCACCTTTATGATATGAATTAGGTCAATTATCTTTGCTAGAGGATTTCGTAACAGTCTACATTCCCGCGCAAGTTTGGAATGCGGTCAATAGGCATCAACTTCTGCTCTAATAACTGTAGGTGAGCAATTCCAAAAAATAGATGTGGCTATTACTTCCGGGACACTGTTTTCTTCAATTGCACAATCGTTTTCTCTCGATTTAGGCGAACAAGCCGCTCTCGTGTTAATGAAAAAATATCCTGAGGCAATATTTCTAACCGATGATGCTGCTGCGCGGTTGGCAGCGATTACGTTGGGTTATCAAGTACACGGTAGTATTGGCATATTGTTACGAGCAATTCGTAGAAACCAATTAACAAAAGATGCCGTCATGCACCTTCTCCAAGAATTACCAAACCGTTCAACCCTTTATATTCGTAAGGATTTGCTAGATGAGATAATCGCCCAGTTAGAGCGGAGTGAATGACTCTGCTCACACACAAGTAAAAGCGTGTTTTGAATCAATCCCTAGCGTTAGAGGCAAATGTTTTGGCAGGAAGTAAATTGACTTTAGCTTTATACACGTGGGTGAGCGATCCCTGTCGCTCCCGCCAGACCTATAGTAACAAAAGCTCATGGAAATCCCATGAGCTTTTTGTTTTTAAACCCGCCAGGGGATATGCAGAAATGGAGTAGAGTAGATATGACAAGGGAAAAACGGCCGTTTCCTAGTACCGTTGTCCAACCAATTGCGATGGCTATCTCGCCATGCTATAATGCCAGCCTATGTATTGTTATGGTCAAGTTGCAGCAACGGTGTTTGTCAAAGGCTGCATCAGCGAGAACTAACCTAAAATGCCCAATCAACTGTGGGGGACAACAGATTCACTCGCCCTTTCCCTGCCTGCCCAACTCCTCGGCTACCTGCTCCTAAGCGTTTATCTGGCCGTGGCCGTTGGTCTGCTTTGGTCTTACCAAGCCGAATTGCGACGGCAAACCCGGTCACAGTGGACGGCCGTTTTTCTTCTCTCCCTCCTGGCCCTTCTCCTTAGCCAACTGCTCCCCCTCACCCTGCCCTTCGCTGCTGTACCCGTGGCTGCCACCCAGGAATTAACGCCCATTGTCGCCCCCTTTGCCACCCTGGCCCCCCTCTTCGCCGCCGCCACCCTCAACCCCGCCGCCGCTTTCATCGTCGGGCTATTTAGCGGACTCGGCCATTCGCTGGGGCACAGCCACCAACTATTCGATATCTTCCACGCCGCTTTGGCCGCCACCCTTGCCAGCCACCTGCTGCGGCAAAACTATCTGGGACGCGGCTATCACTGGTTGCGCCACCCCGTTTTGGCCGGTGGTCTCAGCTACGGTGCAACCTTTATTTTGCTGGGGCTGGCCGCCTTTGCCAACAGTAACAGCAGTGCCAGCGCACTCTCTGAGCTGGATTTGGCGATCAGCACAGGCAATGCCCACCTCCTCCCGCTGCTGCTGGAGGGCATGTTTGGCGGGCTGCTGCTGCTGCTCATCTTCCGCGCCTTGCCCCACCTGCGCCCCGCACCTACGCTGGCTCCATCGCCCCAGCAGCGCAGCCTGATGCAGCGGCTGTTGGGCAACTTTGTCTTGTTTGCCGTGCTGCTGCTGGTGCTGCTTGTCACCGTTGTTTTCACCGTGTCGCTGCGCGTTTCCACCCAGCTTGTGGTAGACCAGATGGCGTATAATGCCAGCACGGTGGCACAAGAAATCCCCGATTTTCAGGCGCGAGCGCAAAGTTTGCTGGTGGAATATAGCCAGGACGCAACGCTGCTCACCAGCAATTCCGATGAGCAGAATAGCTTGTTGCGCCAGCTTCACCGCACCAACCCGGTTTATCGGCGGGTGCTGCTGGTGGCAGCCAATGGCACCATCCTCAATTTTTACCCCATTGACAACACGGTGGTGGATTTGACAGAGGTGGAACAAACGGCCGTTTCCGATACCCTCGCCAGCAACGCCCCCACCCTCACCTCCGCCCAAAGCCGCAGCGACGAAGCCGTTGTCAGCTTTATCGTCCCCGTTTCTGGCGGCGACAACCAGCCCGTAGCCGTTCTTATTGGCCGCGTTCCCGCACTTTCTTTAGCTAGCCTGGTCGCCGGGCTGCGCGGCACCGTTGGGCAGGGTGATGGCTTTATTGTGGATGAGCAATCGCGCATCATTGCCTACAGCGCAGGTAACAGTAGCAACGCCAGCGGCAGCGACCGACTGCTGGCAACGTGGCAGCCACCCGTCGCCCCGCGTCAGCTTCGCAGTAGCAGCAATGTGGATGGCCTGGCCTATGAAGGGCGGGATGAGCAAACCAATGCCCGTGAACTGGTCTACACCATCCCCGCCACCAACCAGCCCTGGACAGTGGTGACAACGGCTCCCTATGACGTGGTACTGAATTTAGCGGTCAACATTGGGACACCGTTGGCACTGGTGTTGCTGCTGATCACGGCCTCCTTTTACGCCAATCTTGTCCTGCTGGGGCGCGACATCACCACCCCCATCGGCCAACTGGTAGAGGCTACTCGTGCTGTTGCAGCCGGCCGCCCCACCGATTTAAAGATCCACAAGGAGCGCAGTGATGAGCTTGGGCAACTAAGCAAGGCCTTTGCCGACATGCAAACAACGCTCAAACAGCGTGTAGACGACCTGTCGCTGCTCCTCAGCATCAGCACTGAGGTTTCCAACAGCATGGATTTGTCGGAGGGGATGCCGGCCATTCTAAAAGGGGCATTGCGTGGCACCAGAGCCATTGGTGCCCGCGCCATCATTCTCAACCCAAACACCCCCCACCCCTTCCAGTTTGGCGAAGGGCCTCGCGCCGAGGCCATGTCTGTGCTGGATCGGGTGATTATGGCACGGCTGCGCCACAGTGAAGACAGCACCCTTAGTAACCCCAGCCAAATTCAGCAGCAGCTTGAGCCAGGTACCGAGATGCCGCTGCCGGTTCAGGCACTTATCGCCATTCCGCTTTCATCCCCCAGCGGCTTTCGTGGGCTGCTGTGGCTGGGTTATGCCCAACCGCATCAGTTTAATGATGGGGAGATTAATTTGCTGCGAACGTTGGCACGACAAACGGCCGTTCTTGTGGAAAACGCCTACAACTTTGCCCGCGCCGAAGGGGGGCGCCGCCGCCTCGCCGCCGTTCTCAGCAGCACCCCCGACGCCGTTATTGTCACCGACCAAACCAACCGCATCCACCTGGTCAACCCCGCCTTTGAAAGCACCTTCGGCCAAAAAGGCACCGACCTCATGGGGCGCACCGTCAGCGATATGATTGAAATCCCGCCGCTGGCGGAAGCACTTCTTAGCCCCGACAAACGACCACGCAACTTTGAAATCCCGCTGGACGATGGCCGCACCTTCTACACCAGTGCCTCCCCCATCATCGGCAACGACGGCTACATCGTTGGGCGCGTGGCGGTGCTGCACGACATCACCCATTTTAAAGAGCTTGATGAGCTAAAATCTGACTTTGTTTCCACCGTCTCCCACGACCTTCGCAGCCCGCTTACCTACATGCGCGGCTATGCCACCATGCTTTCGATGGCGGGAGAACTTAATGATCAGCAGAGCAAATATACGGAAAAGATTCTGGGTGGCATTGACCAGATGGCAATGCTGGTCAACAACTTGCTCGACCTCGGCCGCATCGAGGCGGGGATTGAGCTGGTGTTTGAACCCGTTGAGATTGACCAACTGCTGCAAACGATTGCTGAGGAACATTGGCAGCACGCCCACATGCAGGGGATCAAGCTCAAGGTGGACGCGCCCGCTGATTTGCCCACCATTCGCGGCGATAAGGCACTTATCCGGCAAGCTGTGACCAACCTGCTGACCAACGGCATCAAATATGCGCCGCAAAGTGGCGAAATGCTTCTTCGCGCCGAGCAAAGTCACGGGCAGGTGATTATTGCCGTGCAGGACAGGGGGCCGGGAATTTCCGAAAAGGATCAGCTTCGTTTGTTTGAAAAGTTTTACCGGGTAAAACGGCGGGGAACGGAAAAAATCAAGGGTTCGGGGCTGGGGCTGGCGATTGTACGCTCGATTGCGGAACGGCACGGGGGTCGTGCCTGGTGCCAGAGCCAGCTTGACAAAGGCAGCACCTTTTACCTGGCGCTGCCAATTGAGCCAAAGGTGGGGGTGAATGGTCGGGGGGAGAAAACGGCCGTTAATACCCCATCGGTAAAATAGCCCAATTCTTAAGGACGGTGGCCGGATTTTTGCTGGTATGGCAACCAAAGCTCGTTCTTCATATCAACCCCCATCTATTTGACAAAGCAGAAAACGAGGATTGGAATCCTCGGCTACGTGAGGTTTAATAATCGATCATCTCACCAGCATAACCAACGGCTGGAAGCTGGTCGAGGATGGCCTGGAGTTCGGGGGGGAGTTCGGCGGTGAGGGTGAGGGGTTGGTTGTCAAACGGCCGTTTAAACCCCAACTGCGCCGCGTGTAAAAAGTGCCGCTTGATTGCCAGCCGCTGCTTGCGCCGCCCATACACCCTATCCCCCACAATGGGAAAGCCCAAATAAGCCAAATGCACCCGAATCTGATGCGTGCGCCCGGTGAGCGGCCGGCATTCAACCAGCGTAAACTGGTCATACAGCGTCCGCGTGTAATATTCCGTCTGCGCCGGCCGCGACTCCCTTGAAGGATCCGTCACAACCTGCATCCGCTTGCGATGCCCCACATCTCGCCCAATCGGGGCATCAATCAGTGCCTGCGGCGGCCGTATTTGCCCCTCCACCAGTGCCAGATACACTTTCTTCACTTCTCGCGCCTTAAACTGATCCTGCAAATGGCGCAGCGCGGCATCATGCTTGGCAACGACAATCAACCCCGATGTTTCCTTGTCCAACCGATGGACAATGCCGGGGCGCACCTCGCCCCCCACCCCCAGCACATCGGGGCAGTGCGCCAGCACCGCATTGACCAACGTCCCGCGCAGGTGGCCGGTACCCAAATGCACCACCATCCCAGCCGGTTTGTTGACCACCAGAATGTCGTTGTCTTCGTAGCGAATGTCGAGGGGAATGTCATCGGGGATGATGTCGGTTTCCACGGGTTCCGGCAGTGTGGCAACAACCTGCTCCCCGCCGACGAGACGCTGGCTGGGTTTGGTGGCTAAACGGCCGTTAACCCACACCCGCTCCTCCTTCAGCAGCCGCTGCCACTGCACCCGCGAAAGCTGCGGCAGCGCATCCCCCAGTGCCTTATCCAGTCGTTCGCCAGGGGCATCAAGCGTCAAATAAACCTGTTGATTACTCATCCAGCAGAATAGAGACTAGGGGATTAGGAGACTGGGAGATTAGGAGATTATAGTCTCCCAGTCTCCCAATCTCTCAATCTCTCAGTCTCTCAATCTCCAAACCCTCATTCACAACGGTCGGCGCACCGGCCACCTCTTCCGCAGCGTGCCTTGCCTGCTCCCGGCGATGTTCCTGGTAGGTAAACCAGCCCATGATGATCACCCCGGCCACAATGGACATATCAGCCACATTGAACACGGGCCAGGGGCCAAAATCCAGAAAATCGGTGACGTGGCCGATGCGTACCCGGTCAATCATGTTGCCCCACGCCCCGCCCAGCAGCAGCCCCAGCACCACGCGCAACCCAGGCTGGCCGTTGGGCAAGGTGTGGTTGTAATAAATGATGGCCGCCCCAACCATGACTGCCAATATGCCAAAAATCACCCCGCCTGATGGCAACAGCCCAAAAGCTGCCCCGGTATTGCTGACGTGGAAAACACGAAAAAGCGGCTCGATGCCGGGAAACGGTGTCCACACTTCGCCCAGCCGCAGGTTGGTTTCAATCCAATATTTGCTACCTTGATCGAGCAGCAGCACAACAGCCGTTATCACAAACAAAATCAAACGCTGACCCGTCGTTGCTGGCTCCATCATTTCCGGCTCAGGGTTGGCTCTGTGAGGCAAAACGGCCGTTTCTGCTTCCTGCTCCGGCATCTCAAAATCATTCATGAGCTTCATCCTTTCCCCCATTGTACCAGAAATCGGCAATCGGTAATGGCCTTTCACAACCACAATCCGGCACCCCATTTTGAAGAAAACCAAAAATCAGTATAATTTGCAGCAACCAATTTAACAGGTTTGATTCTTGAGGAGAGAAAAGACATGTACCAAAAACGAGTAAGCACAGCAGTCGTGGCCTTGATGATCTTTAGCGTCATCCTGGCCGCCTGTACCGGCGGAGCCAGCGGCGACAAAGTATGCGTTGTGTTGGACACCGGCGGTGAAAACGACAAAAGCTTCAACGAATTTACCCTGAAGGGTGCACGTGAAGCGGCCGAGGAAAAAGGGCTGGAATTTGCCCACATCGTTTCCGAATCCCCCAGCGACTACGAAAAGAACATTGACAACTTTGTCAACGAAGGCTGCGGCATGATCGTCACCGTTGGCTTCCTGATGGGCGATGCCACCGCCGCCGCTGCCAAAGCCAACCCCGATGTCAAGTTCGCCATTGTTGACGTCGGCTACTTCCCCGGCGCTGGTTGTGATGCAAGTGTAGCTGACTGCTACAGTGAAGAAGGTGGCCTGAGCAACGTTACCAGCTTGCTCTTTGCTGAGGACGAAGTGGGGTATTTGGCTGGCACGTTGGCAGGCTGCATGAGCGATAGCGGCGTCATCGGCTCTGTTTCCGGCATGGAAATCCCGCCTGTTGTTCGCTTTGTTGTTGGCTATCAGAACGGTGCAAAGGCGCAGAATGCCAGCATTGAAACCCTGAATGTCTACATCCCCGACTTCAATGACCCTGCCACTGGCAAGCAAGCTGGCGAAACCCAGATTGCGGAAGGGGCCGACATTATCTTCGGTGTCGGTGGAAACACGGGTAATGGTGGTTTGCTGGCAGCTCACGAAGCTGGTTTGTACGGTATCGGCGTAGACGTTGACCAATACAACACCTATCCCGAAATAGCCTCTTCCCTGCTTACCAGTGCTGCCAAGAACATGGATGTGGCTACGGGTGATGCCGTTCGCGCTTTTGCTGATGGTAATCTGGCGGCTGGCATCAACCTGGCAACCGTTGCCAACGGTGGTGTGGGGTTGGCTCCCTACCATGATCTGGATAGCTCCGTCCCGGCAGAGTGTAAAGCGGCCGTTGAAACGGCTCAGGCTGGTTTGGCCGATGGCTCCATCAGCACTGGCTATACCCCCTAATGGCTGGCTCAATCGCCTGATGAATTAAATAAAAAAGGTCACTCATGTCTATGGGTGGCCTTTTTTTGTTCATTGGAGATTGGAGATTGGAGATTGGAGATTATTGCTCTCTAATCTCCAATCTCTAATCTCTAATCTCAGAGACCTATGACACCAGTTCTGGAAGCAAGAGGATTGACAAAGCGATTTCCCGGCGTGGTCGCCAATGATTCGGTTAACTTGACGCTGCACAAAGGAAAAATTTTGGCCTTGCTGGGGGAAAATGGGGCGGGTAAGACGACGTTGATGAATATGCTCTACGGTCTTTACCACCCCACCGAAGGCGAAATCTTGATTAATGGCAAGCCCGTCAGAATGGACTCGCCGAATGATGCGATTGCGGCCGGCATTGGCATGGTGCATCAACATTTTATGCTGGTGCCGGTGATGACAGTGACGGAAAACATCATGCTGGGGGTGGAGGAGACGCGGGGGTTTCTCAGCCGTCTGCCGCTGCTGGGGCGTTTGGATCGCAAAAAGGTGGCGGATGAAATTCGGGCATTGTCGCAAAAGTACAACTTGGCACTCAACCCCGATGATACGATTAAGGATTTGTCGGTTGGCATTCAGCAGCGGGCAGAGATTATCAAGGCCCTGTATCGTAAGGCGGATATTTTGATTTTGGATGAGCCAACGGCCGTTTTAACCCCCCAGGAAGCCGACGAACTGTTTGAAATCATGCACAACCTCACTGCCCAAGGGGTCTCCATCATCTTCATTACCCACAAGCTAAAAGAAGTGCTGGCGGTGGCCGACAACATTGCCGTGCTGCGCGGCGGCAAAATGGTGGGAACGGCCGATCCCAAAACCTCCACCGAGGAAAGCCTGGCCGCTCTCATGGTGGGGCGCGAGGTGCTGCTGCGCGTAAAGAAAGACGAAGCCCACCCCGGCGACGTGGTGTTGGACGTTGCCGATTTGGTGGTGGAGGATGATCGGGGACAAACGGCCGTTGATCACCTCAACCTCCAGGTACGCGCAGGCGAAATCGTCGGCATCGCTGGCATCCAGGGCAACGGCCAGCGCGAACTGGTCGAAGGCATCACCGGGCTGCGTGCCATCAAAAACGGCCGCGTCACCCTCGGCGGAGCCAACATCACCCACATGCTCCCCCGCCAGGTCACCGAACTGGGCGTGGCCCACATCCCCGAAGACCGCGAAAAACACGGCCTGGTCAAAAACTACCCCATCGCCGACAACATCGTCCTCAACCAATATTACCTGCCTCCCTTTGCCAACGGCCCCGTGTTAAACCAGCCGGTCATTGACCAAAAGGCAACGGAGCTGGTGGCCGAATACGATGTTCGCACCCCCAGCATCTACACCCACGCCGGGTCGCTCTCTGGCGGCAACAAGCAAAAGGTCATCGTCGCCCGTGAATTTTCCCGCCCCACGAAGCTCCTCATTGCCAACCAACCCACTCGTGGCGTGGATGTTGGCTCGATTGAGTTTATTCACAACCAGATTGTGGCGCAGCGGGATGCAGGAACGGCCGTTCTTGTTGTTTCCGCCGAACTAGACGAAGTACTCGGCCTCGCCGACCGCGTCGCCGTCATGTTCGACGGCCGCATCGTCAAAATTCTCCCCGCCAGCGAAGCCACCCGCGAACGTGTCGGCTTGCTCATGGCAGGGTCGGATCAGTAAGCGGTAATCAGTAATCGGTAACCAGTGGCCTTACTGATTACCGATTACCGTACACGTAGTGGTCGTGAAACGACATTACCGGGATCAAAAATATGGCAAAAAATCCAGACACCCAAAAAACTGTAACCCAGCGACTTTTGCAACCGCTGGTCATCCCCCTGCTGGCAATCCTTACCTCCCTCATCATCGGCGCCCTCGTCATCATCTTCACCGCCGAAAACCCACTGGTAGGGCTGCAAAAAGTCGCCACAGGCTACTGGGGCATCATTGACGGCGCCCTCTTCCGGCGCAACGGCATCACCAACACCCTCGTCGCCACCACCCCCCTCATCCTCACCGGCCTCGCCGTCGCCATCCCCTTCCAGGCCGGGCTGTTCAACATCGGTGCCGAAGGGCAGTTTATCATCGGTGCCTTTGTTGGCACCATGACAGGAATTTATCTCGATCTCCCCCCCGTCATCCACGCCATCATCGTCATGATCGCCGGTTTCGCCGGAGGTGCCTTATGGGGCTTCATCCCCGGCTTCCTGCGGGCGCGGCTGGGCGCACACGAAGTCATCAACACCATCATGCTCAACTTCGTCGGCATCCTCCTGGTCAACTTTGCCGTGCGCGGCCCTTTCAAAGACCCCAACACCACCAGCATCCAAACCCTGCCTATTCAGGAATCCGCCGAAATGCTGCGGATCGCCGGCCGTCTCCACCTCGGCTTCTTCGTGGCAATCATCGTCGCCGCCATCATGTACTACTTCCTCTTCCGTACCACCTGGGGCTTCTCCCTGCGCACCACCGGTCAAAACCCCGACGCCGCCGAATACGCTGGCATTCGCCCCAAAAACGAATACATCAAAAGCATGGTCATTGCCGGTGGGCTAGCCGGGCTGGCCGGGGTGCTTGAAGTGCAGGGGCTAACGCGAGTCCTCACCGAAGGGTTTGCCTCTGGCTATGGCTTCGATGCCATTGCCGTCAGCCTGCTGGCACTCAACAACCCCCTCGCCATCATCCCCGCCGCCTTCGTCTTTGGCATTTTGCGAATCGGCGGCGACTTCTTGCAAATCCGCGCCGGGCTGTCCATCCACATCGTCTCCATCCTCCAGGCCTTGATTCTGCTCTTTGTCTCGGCCACAGCCATCGTGCGCTATCTCTACCGTCTAAAACTTGATACCAACAATGAGGGAGCCGCCTTGTCACGCGGCTGGGGAGGCTAACATGGATTTTGTCATTCTTGCAGGCTTATTGCAGCTAACGGTAGCAACGGCCACTCCCATCGCCCTGGGAGCCTACGCCGGGCTCTTTAGCGAACGGGCAGGCGTGGTCAACATCGCCATTGAAGGGATGATGCTGATGGCAGCAATGGTAGGCGCATTTGTATCTGGCTACACTGGCAGCCTCTTTTGGGGGGTCATCGGCGGCTTGCTCAGTGGCGGGCTGATGGCGGCACTGCACGCCGTCGTTTCCATCCGCTTCAAAACGGACCAAATCATCAGCGGCACGGTGATCAACTTTATGGCCGCCGGGCTAACAGGCCACATCTACCAAATTTATCTGGTGCCACCGCGCTGGCCGGGTTCGGCCGGCACGTTCCCGGAAATGCCCATTCCTGTGCTGTCAAAAATTCCCTTCATCGGCCCCATCTTCTTTCAGCACCAGCCCATTGTCTATTTGATGCTAATTTTGACGGGTGTTATTCACTACGTACTATTTTATACGCCGTGGGGGCTGCGAATGCGTGCCGTAGGGGAACACCCTCGCGCCGCCGATACGTTGGGGATCAACGTTTACTTTACTCGCTACGCGAATGTAATCATTGGCGGGCTGCTGGCCGGGCTGGGCGGCATTTGGCTGTCGCTGGAGTGGGTCGGTACGTTTAACATCAATATGACCAACGGGCGAGGGTTTATTGCGCTGGCGGCGTTGATTTTCGGCCGTTGGACACCGTTTGGGGCGTTTGGGGCGGCACTGCTGTTTGGCCTGGCAAACGCCATCCAGATTCGTACGCAAACGCTCAACCCCGATATTCCCGCCGAGTTTTTACAAATGCTGCCCTATGTGCTGACGGTGGTGGTCGCGGCTGTGCGCCGCCCGATTCCGCCCGCGGCCGTTGGGCAACCTTATGAAACGGAATAGGAGATTGGGGATTGGAGATTGGAGATTGGCGATTCAGAATCTCTAATCTCTAATCTCCAACCTCCGGCAAATGCTATGCCTTGGATTGAAGTGATTTCGCTGGAAAGAGCAACGGGGGCGTTGAAACGGGAGCTGGAAAAAGCGGTGAAACGCGCCGGTCGTATCTGGAATATTGTGGCGATCATGAGCCAAAATGCGCGAGTGATGAAAGCTTCGATGGGGATGTATGGGGCGACCATGTTTGAGCCGTCGCCTCTGAGCCGCAGCCAGCGGGAGATGCTGGCGGTAGTGGTGTCGGTGGCAAACCATTGCCTCTACTGACTTCGTTCACATGCTCATGACCTCCGTGCTGAGGTTGGCAATGATTTTGGACTAACGGATGAGGCGGAAGCAGATTTGTTTGTGCATCGGATTACCAGCAATTGGCGGCTGGCGGGGCTAGATGCGGCGAATGAGGCTCTGTGTGTTTATGCTGAAAAGCTGACGAAAACCCCGGATGCCATGTCGCCCTATGACCTGGCGGTGCTGCGGCAGCATGGTTTTGACGACCGTGCCATTCATGATGCGACGCAGGTCATCAGCTATTTTAATTACATTAATCGGGTGGCAGATGCGCTGGGGGTGGAGACGGAAACGTTTGTTCGGCCGTGGGAGAAACAGGCGGAAGCAGGCCCCGGCCATGAGTGAGGGTTTTTAGAGGGTGAGGAGGGTGAGGGCGATGCACATGGCGGCGTTGACGGTGGCTAAACGGCCGTCTACCAACGCATGGCGCAGTTCTTGCAACGATACCCATTTGGGTGTTCTGTCTTGGTAATCGGGTACAAAGTTGGGAAGGGCAACGGCGCGACGGGTGCTGAAAAAGTGGCCTACGCCCACATGTTGATGGGCATCGGCGACATAGCTGCCCATGTAGATCCAATCTTCGCTGGTGTAGCCGGTTTTCTCCATCTCGCGTTTAACGGCCGTTATCGGATCTTCACCCGTATTTACATACCCATTGACAATTTGCCAAACGACCCACCCTGTGCCGTGCTGGTACGCTTCCCACACCAACACCTTGCCGTCCGGGTTAAAAATCGCTGCATTCACCCAATCTCGCCCCTGCACTCTGGGCCAATCGGGAATGATCTCGCCGCTGGGCAACCGGATCTGTTCGAGGGAAACTGTTACAAGTGGATGCTCTAAAATTGCCTCACTCGCCAAAACTTCCCACGCTTTTGCCATGCTTATCTCACTCAAATTTTCACTTAAACTTGCTAATGGATTACCGCAAACGTTCTTTCCTTTTTGCACGATCATAACAACGTTTGCCTGCGTTTTCTTCTAGTATTACATCAATTCGTTACGAATCGCATTACATCAGTGGAGCCAGGTTATACCTGAGAAACGGCCGTTTTGCTCCCCCTTTCACGCATTTTTTACGCCAAAAACGGCCGTTTTACCCCCCACCTAAGACTTCTCTCATCTCCCCATCCCCCCCTTTTTCAGCCCTAGACAGAACAAACAGCCTACGCTATACTATGCCTCGTTCATTGAGCCAGCCCCATGGTAACAAACCGCCGGGTCACCGTGGTAAGCAATACAACCAGGGCAACAGCCCCGCTGATGGCGGGGTTCTTTAATTTAGGCAATGATTATTCACTGAGCAACGGAACCAAAACGAAACATCCCAGCCAACACATTAGAATGCTTATAAGTTTGTAACCTCAACTATCTTCACTAGCGTATATTCAACAGAACATAACCAACAGCAGCACCCAGACACAGCCAGGGGCTGTTATCAACCTACGAGGGAAGCAACCTTGGGGTCTAGTTTGACAGGAGAAGGCAAAATGATGCACGAAGAGGCTTTTTACATCACTGATGAAGGTCTACAAAAAATTAAAGAAGAACTGGAATTTCTTCGGACAACCAAACGCGAAGAGTTGGCTAAAAAGCTGGAAGTTGCCATCGCCCAGGGCGATCTCAAAGAAAACGCCGATTATCATGCTGCCAAGGAAGAACAAGGTTTTACCGAAGGCCGCATTCGTGATTTGGAAGATGCGCTGCGGCGAGCCGTGGTCATCAAAGAAACTGGCCCCAGCGACCGCGTGCGCGTGGGCAGCACCGTCACCGTCGTTGATGAAGAGTATGGCGATGCGGAAACCTACAGCATCGTTGGCCCCCATGAAGCCAACCCCAGCGAAGGGCGTATTTCTAATCAATCTCCTATTGGACGGGCATTGATTGGGGCCAAGATTGGGCAAATCGTCGTTGCCAGCAGCCCGGCTGGTGAGATTCGGCTGCAAGTTCAATCTATTGCCTAATTGACAAAACAGCACCATCTTTGTTATGATGCTCCCCACCTTCCTGGACAGGAAGGTGCAACAATTAACAACCCAAAGGCGATGAAAGGGACAGGCAGACAAACCGCTTGCTGCCCAGAGAGTGACAGAGTTGCTGCAACTGTCATCTGCAATGTTGAGTCTGTGACACCCTTGAGCCGACTGCTGAACTTTTAATAATCGGTAATCGGTAAACAGTAATCAGTCAGCCTACTGATAACTGATAACTGATTACTGATTACCGAACCAGTAGGCAGTTCCGGGAGCGCCCGTTATCGCGTTAACGGCCGTTGTGGCAGCAAAACCCAGCGGCAGCAAAAGGCCCCTGTGGGGGCAAATGGTGGTGGTACCACGATGCGGCATTTGGTGTAACCCAAGCCCTCGTCCTCCAACAGGAGGACGGGGGCTTTTTTATTTTGCACTGCGCCCTCGTCCTCCTGTTGGACGAGGGCGTTTTTTATTTATCGTCATGAGAGTCATAAATTGGCGTTTGGAAAAGGAGATTGGAGGCTGGAGATTGGAGATTGATGATGGTTCCCAATCTCCAATCTCCAATCTACAACAACACGCTTGTTTATGTCCCTCATCAACAACTTTTAGAGGTTCCTATGCAAACCATCCGTTCCGTTGAAGCCAGCCAGCACGTTGGGCAACCCGTGCGCCTGACGGGCTGGCTCCACAACCTACGCCGCCTCGGCGGCATCACCTTCATTGTCCTGCGCGACGGCTGGGGCACCATCCAGGCCGTCACCGAAAGCGAAGCAGATCTAGCCCCGCTGGCAAACGCCGCCTTAGAAAGTGTTATTGCCCTAGAAGGGAACGTGGTGGCTTCGCCCCAAGCCCCCGGCGGTGTAGAGCTACACCAGCCCCACCTCTCGCTCCTGGTTGCCACCAACGACGCTCCCCCCGTGCCGCTGCATAAACCCACCATCACCGCCGGGCTGCCCACCCAGCTCGACCACGCCGTAGTGGTTAACCGTCACCCCCAGCGCCGCGCCGTTTACAGGCTGGCGGCGGGAGCGATGGCTGGTTTTCGCCGCACCCTCAACGAACGCCACTTCACCGAAGTGCAAACACCCAAACTGGTGGCCTCGGCCACCGAGAGCGGGGCCAATGTGTTTGAACTGGGCTATTTTGGCAGACCCGCCTATTTGGCGCAAAGCCCGCAGTTTTACAAGCAGATCATGGTTGGCATCTTCCAGCGTGTTTTTGAAGTGGGGCCGGTTTTCCGCGCCGAACCCCACAGCACCATCCGCCACATCAACGAATACGTCAGCTTGGACGTGGAGTTTGGCTTTATCGAAAACCATTTTACGGTGATGGCGCTGGTGCGCGAGGTGATGGCCGGGATTTTGAGCGAACTGACGGTACATTACGCCAGCGAATTGGCACTGTTAGAGGCAGAGATGCCAACGGTGCCGGAAGCGATTCCCCATATTCATTTTGCCGAAGCGCAGGAGCTGATTTTGCGGCTGCATGGGGTGGATGTGCGCGGCGAGCCGGATTTGTCGCCGCAGGATGAGCGGTGGCTGGGGGCGTGGGCGCAGGCGGAACATGGCAGCGATTTTTTGTTTGTGACGGGGTATCCGATGGGAAAACGGCCGTTTTACACCCACCCCGACCCCACCAACCCCGCCTACTCCAACTCCTTCGACCTGCTCTTTCGCGGCACCGAGCTAATCACCGGCGGGCAGCGGCTGCATCGGTATAATGACTACCTGGCGGCACTGGCGGCGGCCAAGCTACCCACCGAACCGTTTGAAACCTATTTGGAAGCGTTTCGCCACGGCATGCCGCCCCACGGCGGCTTTGCCATTGGGCTGGAGCGGCTGCTGATGCAGCTTTTGCAACTGCCCAACGTGCGCCTGGCAACGCTGTTCCCCCGTGACATGCAGCGGCTGACGCCATAAGAGGAGATTAGGAGATTGAGAGATTGGCATAAAGCAATCTCCCAATCTCTAATCCCCAATCTCCAACAGCAAAAACGGTTCCCCTGTTTGCGTGAGCAAATTTTGGCAAGGGCCAGGGGCGCAGGTATAGGGATTGAACCAGCCGAGACGCAGGGTGGCGGTGTCGGCCAGCGGGGCGGACAGGTCGTGGTGCTGCAGGATGAGGTCGCCGGGCCGCCAGTGGGGAAACCAGATGGCTTGGGGGTCAAGGGCATCAAGGCGGTAATCTTCGCCCAGCAGGTTGCCGGCCGCATCTAGCTGATGGACAAAGAGGCGGCTGGCGGCGGTAGGAGGGGCTAATACGCGCCAGTAGGTAACAAGCTCCTGACTGCCAACGAGTTCGTAACCGAGGAATTGGAGTTGATTGGCAAAAACGGCCGTTTTTCCCCCCTGCCCCACCTCCGGCACAAACCCATCCGGCAGCCTGGTCTCCACAAACTCTCCGTGAGCTTGCTCCGTTGCCCCCCACGCCGCAAGCTGGTTTTGCCAATACGGGTGCAGATCGAGGATAGCAGGACGGTAGATGGCGCCATTGGCGGCGGGAAGAATGAGCGTGCCATCCAGCGGGTTGAAATGGCTGAGGGGGATGTCGTCGCGCCGGAGCGTCAACTGCATCGTCGGCACGTCCATGGTGTCGGGCGACCAGCCAGCAATGGCGGCAGGAGCGGTGATGGGTTGATGGTCGAGAAAAACGGCCGTTTGTGTCAACCCCGCCTGCCAAACAAAGCGCACTTCCTCGTTTTGCGGCCATATCTGGAACATAGAGACGGCCGTCCACCAGATATGGTACCCCAGTACCGCTACTCCCAGGATATTCACAAAAACTGTGGATAAGTTGGGGATAACTGTGGATAACCTACCGCGATTGTGTATAACTACGGCGGTAAAAAGGGGCAAAACGGGCAAAATATTGATCATTCGTATGCTGCTGGGGGCATTTATGGTGACAAGGCTGGGTAAAACGGCCGTTGCCAGCCAGAGCAGCAAAAAAGCGTACTTTTTATCCCCCATTTTCCACAAAAACAGGGGAAGGCTTATGTAAAATAGCGTTGCCACAAGCGGATCAAACAGCGGTCGGTCGGCCACATTTTGCCGCCACAAAGGATCCCCAGCAAAGCCCGCCATGCCCAGAATTTTCAGCCCATTTTGCACCACAGGCACCATGTCCCCCTCACGCAATGCCCGCAGCGGCGCATCCACTTCGCTAATGCGGAACTCGGAGCCAGGGTTCGTTTGCAGGTAAATAAACAGCGGGGCAGCAATTGTGATAAACAGCAGCCCAAAGAGGGCCACGCCCCGCCAACGCTGTTTTAGCTCCGGCCAGTGAAACAACGCCAAATACCCCACCCACAGCCCATAAAAAATCGGCACCGCCCGCGCCGCCATGTAGGTGTGGATGCTTAACCCGGCAAAAACACCGGCTAGGGCAAAGCTGGAAATGGGACGCGGACGAACGCGGACAAACGCGGACAAGGCTCCCCTGCTCCCCTGCTCCCCTGCTCCCCACCCCCGCCACCAAAAAACGGCCGCTAACCCGGCCAGCACGGGCAGGGAGATGGCGCGGAAGGCGAGGCGGCTGAAGAAGATGGCGGGAAAGAGAACGGCCGTTAATCCCATCCCCCACAACCCCACCTGCCGCCCAAACAATTGCCGCCCCAGCGCATAGACCACCACCACCAGCAGCAGGCCAAAAAAGGCGGCCGGCAAGCGCAAGGCCAGGGCATTGTCACCCAACAGCGTTACAAACAGCGCCTGCACATAGTGAAATCCCGCCTCATGGCCGTAGGCGCGGGTAAAATAGATGGCGTGTTTGCCCGCCAAAATGTCCTGGACAATCAGCCAGTTGGCAACTTCGTCGTGGGTTAATCCCGGTGGAGAGAGGGAAACAAGGCCATACAGCCGAAAAAAGGCAGCGAGGAGGAGAAAGGAAAGAAGCAGAAAACGGTGACGCACGATAATTTATGACTCACAATTTTCTGCCCAAATGGTACGCCACAAGCTTAACACATCTAATCTGATCGCTTCTTGCTCAATCATGGATCGTTGTAAATTCTCATTCTGTACACGAACAATGGAAGCAATATCTGCCAAGTGTCGATCAGCATGACTATCCACATAAGCAATTAGTTTGCTTACAATAGCAGCCTCTGCAGAAACATAAGCGGCCGTGCGTGCTTCGTCAAATGGCAACCACACCCGGTTTTGTAGCATCTGGCGCATTGCAATCTCTGTAGGGACATAGAAATCAGTTTTTATTCCCGTGGGCAAATGAATGACATTAAAATACCCTCCACCCAATGCATTTAGTACAGTGCCTTTATCAACATGATAGCTCATTTCGGCTAATCGCTTAACAAACAGATTTTCTGAAAAACCATAAGGGCTTAACAAAACGTCCATATCCAGCGTAAAACGGGGTTCTCCATAAGCAACAACCGCCAATCCTCCCCAAATGGCATAGGTGGCTCCAATGGCATTCAGAACATCTAACACACTGCCAAATGCTTTTTCTTGCTCAAGAGGATTTTGCGCCATCATTTGCGACGATGATCCTTTGTAAATACAAGCCGCCGCGCTGTCTGATCGATCATCACCTCATCCCAATCAGGATGCTGATGACGTATTAACAACCGCTTCTGACGCAACGCAAATTCAGCCGCTGCAAATGCCTGCCGATTTTTTTCACTAACACTCATTTGGCGGATGAGGGAAATATGATACCAATCAATAGGGGGTAGTTGAAATTTCGTGTTCATGAAAACATTTTATGACAAAATTTTGATCTGTCTATGATGACAACTGACCAACTCCAATCACCTGTTCACGCAAATTTGAGGCGGGCGGCGAGGCGGGTGGGCAGGATGGAGCGCAATATAGCTCGCTCTTCGTCGCCAACGACGCGCAGCAGCCAGAGGGCAAGCAGGTAGGCCAAGGGACCAAGTAGGGCGGCCAGCAGTACGTGGAGCTGGCTGGTGGCCCACATGGTGAGGAACATAACGGCCGTTGCTGCCAACGGCCGTGCCAAAAACGACAGCCAGTTCAACCCTGGCATCCGCTGCCGCAAATAGTAGTCAAACACTGCCAGCAGCACCAGCTCCGACAGCACCGTCGTCACTGCTGCCGCCGGGTAACCATTGGCAACACGCGGGATGAAGATGAGGTTGGTGACAATGTTGAACCCCACCGCCAGGGCAAACGCTCGCGGCTGCATTCGCTCCAGCCCCAGCGCAATCAGCACATAGTTGGTAACGCTGTTGAGCCAGCCAATGGGAATAGACCACATAATAATTTGCAGGGCAATGGCCCCATGCGGCAAAAATTGATCCCCCGCCAGCAGACCCACCAGTTCAAAGGCCAGAAAATGGGTGGCCGTGGCGATGGGCAGGGCCAGTAGCAGCATGAGCTTGAGCGACAGCCGGTACATGCGCTGCGCCGTTGCCATATTTTCATGGATGGCGCGGGAGATGATGGGAAAAAGAGCCAGAGTGAAAAAGGAGGGGACGATTTGCAGGGCGTTGAACCATTTGTAGGCACTGTTGTACCAGCCCACCACTTCGGAGCCGTTGAGGAAACGGAGAATAACCACATCCACCGAGATAAAGACGGTTTGCAGCAGGTGGATGAGCATGAGAGGAAACCCTTTGCCCACCATTTGCCGCTGGAGCGACCAATCTACCCGCCAAGGGCCGGACAGCGGGAAGCGGCCAAACGCCAGCCGCCCCAGCACGGCCAGGGTGATGAGGTTGACGACGATGGAAACGGCCGCTAATCCAACAAAACCAAACCCCAGCAGCAGCACCAACACGCCAAACCCAACCTTGAGCAGCGTCGTGACAGTGGTCATTGCCGCCGGAATTTCTGCCTGTTCAAAGACATAAAATAGCCCCGTCACCCCCTGCGACATGCCGGAAAAGAGCATTCCGATGATGATCAAGGCCAGAGCCAGCAGTTCGGGGCTGCTGACGGGGTTGGCAAAGAAGCGGGAGCCGACGACAAAGGCGATGACGGGCAGCAAGGCCACGCCGCTGGTGAAAAGCCGCAGGATGGTGGTGTTGAGCAAATAGCTGCTGGCGCGGTCTTTGGCTTGGGCCACGTCGCGGACGATGAGGATGTTGAGGCCAAAGTTGGAGAGGATTTCAAAGATGATGGCGGTGGCGATGGCGAAGCTGTAGCTGCCAGCGTCGGCGGGGCCAAGCAGCCGCAGGTAGAAGGCGGCAAAGGCGAAATCTATGAGCTTGTTGAACAGGTTGAGCAGCATGGGGGCGCCGCTGTTTTTGATGACGCTGTGGGTGGCGGAAAGCTGGCCGTCGCTGCGAACATAGCGCCGCCAGCCGCCGACGATGAAGCCAAAGGCAAGCAAAATGGCCCCCATAAAGCTGATGAGACCGCCAAGCTGGAAGCTGCGTGGGCTGTAGCGGTAGCGCACTGTCCATGCGCCGGGTTCGTCAAGGCGAATGCCGCGAAAGTTGCCGTTGACGCGGACGATTTCAACTTCGCGTTCGTCGGCTTCTTGGCCGCCAAACGGCCGTAAAAATGCCTTCCAGCCCGGCGCGTAGCTGTCGTTGAGAATGAGCCAGGACGGTTCGTTAACGGCCGTATCTACCCAAACTTCGATGTTGCGGTAGCTGGTGATGGTGGCGGGGGTGTAGGGAAGTGGGGAGTGGGGTGTAGGGAGTAGGGAGTTACCCTCCCCACTCCACTCTCCACGCTCCACGACGACATAGTTGCGCGGGTCGTACTGGGTCGTCATTGCGGTAAGGGGGTCGGGAACAACGGCCGTTTGTGTTTGCGGCAGCGTGTAGGCGCGGGGGGCAACGGCCAGGTTCTCGTAAACGCGCAGGTTGCCTTCTTGCCACACCTGCTGCAGCTTGGGCAGCTCCACCGTTTCTTGGGTGATGATGTATTTGACGTTTAACACGTCCAGCAGCGGCGAGTTGAGCGATTCCCAGTTGGCAACGGGCTGGATGCGGTTAAAGAGAAGCTCATTTTGCGGCTCAATGGCGGCCATGTAGTTGGCAAACTGTTTGGGGATGATGGAGTCATAGCCGCGCACGTCTTCAAAGCCAAAGAGCCAGCCCGCGTTGGCGTTGAGCGGCTTTTGCCCCTGCGAATCAAAGGTGGTGAGCCGCCACGGCCCCGGCTGCTGGCGCAACCAATGCACCAACGGCGGCTCATAGCTTAACAACGCTGGGTCAACGGCGGCGTGGAAACCGCGATTGATGAGGAAGAGGTCGAGGATGAGGAGGAGGGCGGCGAGGTGGGGGAAAAAACGGCCGTTTTTCCCCTGGCTCACCCGCAACACCACACCGCACCCAATGACCACAACCCCCAACTGCAAAAACTGCGGGAACAAGTAGCTGTAGAACGCCTGGGCGTTGGGGAAGGCGTCAGCGGCCAGTGCCATGCTGAGAAGAACACGCTCGATGAGAGGCTGTAAACGGCCGTAAACCACCCACGACCCCGCCAACCCCAGTAACGCCGCCGATCCACCCCAGACGAGCAGGGCAGCGAAAAAGGTCACAAAGGTTGGCTTGGCGCGTAAGAAAAAGAGAGATTGGAGATTAGAGATTAGAGATTTAGACCGGGTTCCCAATCTCCAATCTCCAATCTCCAATCCCTGCTGCCCCAAATAATCCCCCCCAAACCCCGCCAGCACCGCCACGCACAGCGACAGCGGAAAAACCCAGCGAAACGGGGTATGGAGTTGGTTAATAAAGGGGAGGCCATAATACAAAAGGGCGTAGAGCGGCGTGCCAAAGATAAAGGCCAGCGACAGCAGGCTGAGGCCACCCAGAAAAGCCGTTTGGCTACGGCGGGCGCGATCCATGCCGGGGCGGAACAGCGCCCATGCTGCCAGCAATGCCAAAATTAACGGCAAAATGCCAAGGTAAATGCCGCCTTCGACATAATTTTTGATCCCCCAACTGCTGCTATACGCGCCCCAGGGGTTGACATTGCCCGCCACATTGGTCACAAACGGCTCGCGCTGGCCGCTAAACACATCCACATAACTGTGGTGCGCCGGGTTGCCAAAGAAGTTGGGCAGTGCCAGCGTCAGCACGCGCCGCTTGGGGAAGGCATAGCCAATAACCTCTTCGTAGCTGCTGGATCCTTCGCGGAAGTTGGTTTGACCGACTTCAAACAGGGGCACAAACTGGATAGCCCCCAGCATTAGCCCCACCAGCACCATGCCCACCAGCCAGCCGGCCGGGTTCAGCAGCCGCAGACGGAAGCGATTGCCTGGGGCTGTTTCATCTGACCAGATAAGCTCACTTAACAGCCGCCATCCGGTGTAGAGTGCCATAATGAGCAGCGTGTAGTAGGTGAATTCGGCATGACCAGCCAGAATTTGGCAGCCGAGGGCGATGGCACCACTGGTCGCCCAAATCAGCGGCTGCCCGCGCCGCCGCACTACCTGTTCAATGGCGGCCAGCAGCAGCGGCAGCCACGCCACCGCGCCAATGATCATGGGAAAAACGGCGGCACTGACCAGCAAAAAGCCGCTGCCCTGATAGGCTAACCCGGCCAACATGGCACTGGGTCGTTTCATCCCCAGCACGCGGCCAAAAACATAGGCCAAGGTCCCCGCCAGCCAGATTTGGCTAACGGTATACCAGCCGTAGGCTTTGGTGAGGGGCAAAATGAGAAAGAAGATGGAGAAGGGGTAGAAGGCGGCGTGCTGGCCGGTTGCCAGAAAGGGAACGCCGGCAAAGAGGTTGGATGTCCAGAGGGGAATTTGGCCGTCGCGCAGACTGTCGTTGACAAATTGCTTCCAAACGTAGTTCTGGATGATGAGGTCGCCGATGAGGGGGTTTTGCGGGATGGGCCGACCGTCGGGCGAAAGGGGGAGGTTGAATTGGGCAGAAACGGCCGTCCACGGTTCCCACTGAAACAGGTTGTCGGCCGGCAGCATGGTTTTGCCCCCCAGCGTGACGTTGCCAAACAGCAGCAGCGGCAACACTAGATAGCTCGCCAGAATCAATAAATCAATCTTGTATTTTCCCAATCGCTTCATACCCAAAAAAAGAGGGCTATTGCTAGCCCTTCCCATTAAATCAAGGAGTTAATCCCACCCCGGAACCGTCCGAATCAACGTCCTCACCTCGCCAGGGCTGTTATCGGCGGCCGACATACTCGACACCTGAATGGAAAGCCGTTCTGCTTCTGGCAGCAGTTTCACCCGGCTTCGATCCAGGGCTGGGTAAAAGTATTGGATCGAAGGCTGTAGACGCATCCGACACCGATCTGCTAACCGTTTTTGTCGGCCGGCCGTCGTCAAAATTACATAGTCGTGGCTGTTCGTATGGCCGATAAAATCATCCGGGCTACCGGCATCTTTCAGCGCATTGCCAATCATCACCGATACTGCCCGCGTCACATCATCCGCCGCCACAAAGCCATATTTATCCCGAAACGCCGTTAGCCCCCCCATCTGAATATAAACCACTCCCCAATCCGGCCGCGCCAGCAATTTTTCTAGCTGTTCACTAACAATAGAACCTTCCGGCAGGGAAGTGACAGGGTTAAACTGGTTAGGCAACTGGGTACGCTTCAGCGCATTGCGCACACGCAGCCGCAGTTCCTGAATGTCAAACGGCTTAGTGATGTAATCAACGGCACCAAGTTGCAGTCCCCCATAAATATCTGTCTGCTCGCGCTTTTCGGTGAGAAAAATAACGGGGATATTTTGTGTGCGCCGCCCTTCGCGCATTCTGCGGCACACTTCAAAACCATCTATATCGGGCAGGCGAATGTCCAGCATGGCAAGATCAGGCAGAACCTCTTGAATGGCTGTGACAGCATCCTCGCCCCGATTGGCGTTTTTCACGTCGTAGCCTTGCGCCCGGAAATACGCCGTTAGCATTTCGCAAAGATCAGTCTCATCCTCTACGATAAAAATGGTTTGTTTTCTCTTTTCGTCAACCACACATTACCTCGGCGACCTATTTGATGGGTTCCTTGTCAATCTTGAAGACACAACTCTTGGCCCCCATACTAATACATTCCAGCTCATCTACACGGAACTCTAGCCCACCGCTTACCCAACGCAACGTCTCCTGCAAAATGCCAACGGCGATAAAACAGGTGGGGCGATCTGCGTGCCGTCCCCAGCACATCGAGCAGCGATCAATGTAATAGATGAAATGGTCATCGAATTCCTGAACGCGGCTGGTTTGGTCGCTGAATTGAGAGAAGATACGGGCGACGGCCGGCACGCCAATTTTCAGCTTGGTTTGCAGCGGCAGCACTTTAAAAGCCAGGTCGCCCACGCCCGCCAAAGCACCAAACTGCTTGAGACCACGTGAAAAGATCGCACGTCCTCCGCGCAGTGCCAGCCCACGGCCGCCTCGCGGCCCATAAATTTCATCCAACCCTTGGTTAAGGTTAGAGATATTGGCAAAATCAAACCCACGCTCCAGGTTATCTGGGGGCAAGGTATCAATGAATTGCTGCATACTGGTCAGGTTGAGCAAGGCATTTAAGCCATTGCGCCCCATAACTTCTTCCATCGCAACCAAAAGAATGCGTCCCATTTTGTTAGGGTAATAATAGCCACTTAGCGGAACTAAATCTCTCACGGATTCCTCCCAAATCACCTTGCGGTTTGGTTGACCCTCTCCTCTGCATCATTAAAACATTGGATATTAAATAACAAGGAATAAAGTATAACAAGCGATTTTGTTTCAACAAAACGCATTTGCTCCCCAGTAGACCCTTTTTACTAAAAATCTGTTATGCTTTGTCGAAGGTGCTGTACTTTACGAAAAAAGATTACCATAGGCTAGTAGGTATGGCAAAAATTAATGATTCGGATGTTGGGAGACGATAGTGGCAACAGCAAAAATGCTTTTCCCCCCAGATTTTCGTTGGGGAACGGCAACGGCCGCTTTTCAGGTTGAGGGTAACAATAAAAACAGCGACTGGTGGGTGTGGGAAACGCAGCCGGGTGCCATTCTCAACAGCCACCATTCGGGGTTAGCCAGCAACTGGTGGGCTAATGCCGAGCTTGACCTGGACGCAGCAGCCGAGATGGGCACCAACGCCCATCGGCTGTCGCTGGAATGGAGCCGCATTGAGCCAGAGCCTAGCGTTTTTGATGAAGCAGCCCTGGAACGGTATCGCGCCATCTTGCAGGGAATGGTTGACCGGGGGATTGAGCCGATGGTGACGCTGCACCATTTTTCTAACCCGTTGTGGCTGGTGGAAAAAGGGGATTTTAATAGCGAAATTGTGCTGGATTATTTTGGTCGCTATGTGAGCAAGGTGGTGCAACGGCTGGGGGATTTGGTGCCGAAGTGGATTACCATCAACGAGCCAATGGTTTACCTCTTTATGCGCTATCTGGACGGCAGCTTTCCGCCGCCGCAGCGACCGGGCTGGGGCGGGCTACGGGAGGCGTTTGGGCGGCTGCTGGCGTGCCACGCACGGGCGTATCACATTATAAAGGAAGCGTACCGGACAGCAGAAGTGGGGATTGCCAAAAACATGCCGATTTTTGAGGCGAAGCCGGGCAGCGGAGTGGCGAGCCGCTGGTGGGCCGGCCGGGTTGATTGGCTATTTAACAAGGCGTGGATGGGGGCGATGGTTAACGGCCGTTTACCCTCCCCCTTTGGTCGCGGCACCATTCCCCACCTTGCCAACAGCTTCGACTTTGTGGGCATCAACTACTACACCCGCTTCTACACCACATTCAACCTGCGCTTCGACTGGATTGAGCATGAATGGCCGGCCGGAACCATTGTCAGCGACAGCAACTACGGCGAAATTTACCCCTACGGCCTCTACCGCGTCATCAAAAGTGCCTTGCCTTATAAAAAACCGATCTACATCACCGAAAACGGCCTGCCCGATGCCGCCGACAAATTGCGTCCCGCGTTTATTTTGGATCATTTGCGCCAGGTGTGGCAGGCCATTAGCTTCTGCTTTCCGGTCATGGGGTACTATCACTGGAGCCTGGTAGACAACTTTGAGTGGGATCGTGGCTGGACGCAGCGATTTGGGCTGATTAGCCTTGACCCGGAAACCCAGGCGCGTGCCTGGCGACCCAGTGCCAACCTTTATCAGGAAATTTGCCGCAGCTACAGCCTGAGCAGCGACATGGCTGCCACCTATGCCCCGGAAATGCTGGCCGTCATGTTTCCGGGCGAAGCACCCGCACCTGTACATGGTTGGTAGCGGGTTGTGCTATAATAGGCCGCAAAACTTTTTCTTACAAAACGTATTGATGGAGTAGAGTCATGTCAGGACATTCTAAATGGTCCACCATTAAACACAAAAAAGCAGCAACTGATGCCAAGCGCGGCAAAATTTTTACGCGCATCGCCAAAGAGCTTACGATGGCCGCCCGTGATGGTGGTGGCGACCCTGCCAGCAATAACAAGCTGCGCCTGATGTTAGCCAAAGCCAAAGCAGCCAATATGGCGAAAGACAATATTGAGCGAGCCATCAAGCGCGGCACGGGAGAGCTAGAAGGTGGCGAACTGCTGGAAAATATGTATGAAGCATATGGGCCGCATGGTGTCGGCATCCTCATTGAGGTTGTGACCGATAATCGCAACCGCGCTATTGCCGATGTGCGCCATGCCGTGAGCAAATATGGTGGCTCGATGGCGGAGTCGGGTGCCGTTTCATGGCAGTTTACCCGCAAGGGGTATGTGAGCATTACGGACAAGGTTGACCAGGATGAGATATTCCTGGTTGCCGCTGACGCTGGTGCCGATGACATCCAGTTTGGCGACATCACCGAAATTTTTGTGGACATTGATTATTTCCAGGCGGTGCAGTTGGCTTTGGAAGAGGCCGGGGTTGAGGTTGAGGAGTCGAACCTGATTTACGAACCGAATAACCCGATTGAGCTTGAGCAGGGGCCGGCTTTGCAGGTGATGAACCTTATTGAAAAGCTGGAGGAGCTGGATGATGTGCAAAATGTGTATTCGGCTCTGGAAATTACCGACGAAGCGATTGCGGCGATGGGCTAATGCGAATTTTAGGGCTTGACCCTGGTACGGGGCGCACGGGGTATGGGGTGATTGATGCGGTGGATGGTCAGTTAACGGCCGTTACCTACGGCATCATCACCACCCCGGCCAACACCCCCATGCCCCAACGGCTGCAAACGCTGTACCAGGATCTCACCGCACTTATTAACGAATACCAGCCAGATACGGCCGGCGTGGAAGAGCTGTTTTTTGGGCGCAACATCACCACCGCCATCACCGTGGGGCAAGCACGAGGGGTTATTTTGTTGGCACTTGCCAACGCCAACCTGCCTGTGGGCGAATATTCCCCACCCAAAATCAAGGATGCGGTAACTGGCTATGGCAAGGCTGACAAAGCACAAATGCAGTTAATGGTGCGCAACCTGCTTGACCTGGAAGAAACGCCCCGCCCCGATGATGCTGCCGATGGGCTGGCGGTTGCTATTGCCCATTATCAATATTACCGATTTGAAACGCTGTATACAGAATAAGGAATGGGAATTAAATAACTTGCCCATTTAGAAGTTCAACTTCTTCTGAGAAGTTCAACTTCTTCTGAGAAGTTCAACTTCTTGCGTAACTTGGTTAATCCTCGTTTCTAAGCCAGGGATTGGAGAGTAGAGATTGGAGATTGCAACACTTAATCTCCAATCTCTACTCTCTAATCTCTAATACCGCAACAATGATTGCCAGCCTTAGCGGAACGATTCTAAAAGTTGAAGCAGCCAGCCTTGTGATTGGCGTGGGTGGTGTGGGGGTGCGGGTGTTTGTGCCGCGCAACGTGCTGGAAAATGTGGGCGGAATCGGCCGTTCGCTGCGGCTGCACACGCACCTGATGGTGCGGGAAACGGAGCTAACGCTCTATGGCTTTGAGTCGGAAGATGACCTGCAGCTTTTTGAGATTTTGCTGTCGGTTAGCGGCGTGGGGCCAAAGGTGGCACTGTCCATTTTGGGAACGCTCAGCCCGGAATTGCTAAAAAGTGCGGTGCTGCGGGAAGAAACGGCCGTTCTTCAGCGCGTGCCAGGCATTGGCAAAAAGACGGCCGAACGAATGATGTTCCAACTGCGCGACAAGCTGGATCTGACGGCGGCAACAACGGCCGTTTCCTTCGTCAGCGACATAGATGCTGATGTGATAGACATGCTTACGGGGCTAGGCTACAGCATTGTCGAAGCCCAATCCGCCCTGCAAAAGCTCCCCCGCGAGGTTGGAGAACTGGACGAACGATTGCGCCTGGCTCTGCAATATCTTGATCAAAATTGACAAAATAGTTGATATCCCGACTAAAATCCTTACAATGGAGCCAAGTTTTATTATATTGACACACCAAAGCCACCAACTTTGGTTTGCCCTAAATTCTTAAAAGGCACCCTCATGTCTCTTCATACCCGCTCTCTCTTGGATAAAGAACTTGATCAGTTACGCAATGATGTTTTGCGTCTTGCCAGCATGGTTGACACTGCAATTGCCAACGCGATGGACGCGCTCTACAAGCGAGACGTCTCTTTGGCCCATTCGGTTGTCGCCGGCGATGCCGAGGCCAATCAGCTTCGTTACGAGATTGAAGAAGAATGCTTACGTATTTTGGCAACCCAGCAACCAGCAGCCATTGACCTACGCACCGTCATTGCCGCCATCCACCTTGCAGTTGAACTAGAGCGCATTGGCGACCATGCGGCCGGCATTGCCAAGCTGGTCGAACGCATGGAAAACGAAGATGCGCTGTTGACGCTGCACAAATTGCCCAAAATGGCGCAGCGTGCCCGCGACATGGTAAATGCTGGTGTCCAGGCCTACGTGCGCAAGGATGTATCCATTGCCGACAACATGGTGAAGCAAGACGACAAGCTGGATAAACAGTATGATAAGCTGTTCCAGCAAACACTCACCGAAATGGCCGATGATCAATATGTTCGTCGCGCTACCTTCTTGCTTTGGGTTGGTCATAACCTGGAGCGTATTGGCGACCGTGCTACCAATATTGCCGAGCGCGTTATCTTTATGGTTCGCAACCAATACGTCGAGATCGCCTAGCAGCCCGTTGGCAAAAGAAGCTGGATGCAGGGAGCAGATTTTCGCGGATAAAAAGAAAAATCGGCGTTTCTTCCAACAAAGCTACATCATCCGCGCATCTATTCAGGTTTCTCGGTAATTCCCTGGATCTGCCATAAACCATCTTGCACCTCAAGCCGCCTGTCGGGGTTTTCCACCCTCGAACCAGGCGGTTTTTTGTTGCCACCTCTTCTGTTAACCATTTATTAACAAAGCAATCTGGAAACCTTAACAAGCTGTTAACAATAACTTTTGTAAAGTAGCTAGAATTAATGTTTGATTGTGATTTTGTTAACAATGTCAACGATCCCCATAAAGAGGTGGAGAAATGGTTCAAAACATTCCCCAACGCCATCGTCTTAGATGGCTCATGTTGCTACTGCTTGCGTTGGGTGCTTTAGCGGCTTGCCGGCCGGAACAGTCAGAAACGGCCGTTAATGGCAGCCAACGCGCCATCCAAAACAAAGGCTCCGACACCCTGGTCAACGTCGCCCTCGCCTGGGCCGAGGCATACCGTGACGTTAAACCCGAAGTCGCCATTGCTGTCACCGGCGGCGGCTCCGGCACCGGCATCGCCGCCCTCATCAACGGCACAGTAGACATTGCCAACGCCTCCCGCGCCATGAAAGACGGCGAAAAAGAAGAAGCGATTGCCAACGGCATCGAACCCATCGAATTTGTCGTTGCCATTGACGCTTTAGCCGTCATCGTTCACCCCGACAACCCCATCAGCGAACTCAACATTGACCAACTGGCCGACATTTACACCGGTCGCATCACCAACTGGAAAGACGTAGGCGGCAATGACGCCCCCATCGTCCTGCTTTCCCGCGAAACCAACTCCGGCACCCACGTCTACTTCCTCGAAGAAGTTGTTCGTAAAGGGGAAGACAGTGAAGACATCTTTGCCCCACAAACCCTGCTCATGCCCTCCTCCGTTGGCATCACCAGTGAGCTACGCCGCAACCCCAACGCCATTGGCTACGATGGTTTGGGGTATGTAGACCCCGAACACGAAAAAATGCTGGCCGTAGCTCCCCCCGGCAGCACCGACTATGTTTACCCCACCGTTGAGTCCGCCTCATCAGGCGAATATCCGTTGGCGCGTAATCTGTTTATGTACACCGCTGGTGAACCAACGGGCGAATTAGCCACCTATCTTGACTGGATTTTAGGCAGCGACGGGCAGGCCATTGTTGCCCAGCTAGGCTTTGTCCCGCTTACAAATCAATAGGAAACACGATGGCAACGCAAACCAATTTGAACGCAAACCCTACCCCAACCAGAGACAGCGCCCCAACTAAGTGGCGCGAACTGTTTATTGAAAATCTGATCCGACTGGCAGGCATTTCTGCCGTCCTCATTATCACACTCATCTTTCTCTTTTTGCTGCGCGAAGGGTTTCCCGCTTTTATAGAAGTCCCCCTTTCAGATTTATTTAGCAGCCGCTGGTACCCCATTGAAGACAAATTTGGGCTGTTGCCACTGCTGGCTGGCTCTCTGCTTGTCACCATTGGCGCGGTGGTCATCGCCGTGCCGCTGGGGTTAACCACCGCCATTTACCTGGGCGAAATTGCCCCACCGTGGCAGCGCGAAATCCTCAAGCCGTTTATCGAGGTGCTGGCAGGGATTCCTTCCATCGTGTTGGGCTTCTTTGGCTGGGTGGCACTGGCTCCGCTGATCCAAAGCATGGGTGCGCCCAGTGGCCTGACGGCGTTCACTGGCTCGCTCATTTTGGCCTACATGGCACTGCCCACCATCATCAGCATCACCGAAGATGCGCTGTATGCCGTGCCGAAGGAGTACCGCGACGGGGCATTGGCGATTGGAGCAACGCAGTGGCAAACGATTTGGCGCGTGGTGCTGCCGGCCGCTCGGTCGGGCATTGTCATCGCGGTGATGCTGGGCATTGGCCGCGCCATCGGCGAAACGATGGCGGTGATGCTGGTCACGGGTAACGCGGCCAACATTCCTGATTTGGGGCTGGGGGCATTGTTCCAGCCAGTTCGCACGATGACGGCGACGATTGCAGCGGAGATGGGTGAGGTGGCGCAGGGAAGCCTGCACTACAGCGTTCTCTTTGGCATCGGCATTGTGCTTTTTCTCATCACGTTTGCCATTAATTCGCTGGCGACCTATTTTGTCGGTGGCGGTGGCAAGCGGCGTCGCGGAGGTCAGATATGACACGTCAACAATCACAACGTCTGGCAATTTGGGTGATAACGGCCGTTTCTGCCATCGTCGTTCTTCCCATTCTTGTCGTTATTCTCTATATGCTCTATAACGGCATCGGCACCATCAGCTGGGAGTTTATTTCGCAAGCTCCGCGCAACGGCATGACTGAAGGCGGGATTTTCCCCGCGCTGCTGGGGACGATCTTTCTGACCTTGGGAACGGCCGTTGCTGCCATCCCCCTTGGCGTTGGTGCCGCCATCTACCTGGCCGAATACGCCGGAGACAACCCCCTCACCCGCGCCATCCGCCTCGCCATCGTCAACCTGGCAGGCATCCCCTCCATCGTTTACGGGCTGTTCGGGCTGGGCATGTTTGTCCTGTTCCTCAACTACGGCACCTCCATCATCGCCGGGTCGCTCACCCTCGGCCTCATGACGCTGCCCGTCATCATCAGCACCGCCGAAGAAGCGATTTTGTCAGTACCGCAAGAGTTTCGCATTGTCAGCCTCAGCCTCGGTGCCACCCGCTGGCAAACCATTCGCAACCAGGTACTGCCCCACGCCCTGCCCGGCATCATCACCGGTGTCATCTTGGGGCTAGGTCGCGCCGCCGGGGAAACAGCGCCTATCCTCTTCACCGTAGCCGCCTTCTACCTGCCCAACCTGCCCCAATCCATCTTCGACCAGTCCATGGCCCTGCCCTATCACCTCTATGTCATTGCCACCCAGGTGCCGGGGATGCCGCTGGGCATTCAATATGGCACGGCATTGGTCTTGCTCTTTATTGTGCTGTCCCTCACGTTGGTTGCCACCCTCATCCGCTCCACCATGCGGCGGCGGCGGGAATGGTAAAAAGGCAAAAAGCTATGACAACTGCAAAAATTTCTGTAAAAAACACATCGCTCACCTACGCCGACGGCACACACGCGCTGAAAAACATCAATCTGGATGTGCGCCCCAACGAACTGTTTGTGCTGTTTGGCCCCTCGCGCAGCGGCAAAACCACGCTCATGCGGCTAATGAATCGGCTTTCTGACCTGACCGAAGGCATCACACGAGAAGGTGAGATTTTATTCAACGGGC